>Ga0182004_10003929_pt1 | contig 11894 bp, 9 predicted proteins | sample Sormic07211540_1_FD_120479 | JGI IMG/M metagenome (GOLD analysis project Ga0182004, IMG submission 120479) | Endophyte microbial communities from Sorghum bicolor roots, Mead, Nebraska, USA - 072115-40_1 MetaG | ecosystem: Host-associated > Plants > Roots > Unclassified | place: USA: Nebraska... | reverse complement strand
GATTGGAAGTTCGTATTGGTAGGGGCCGTTTGGCACGGATTCAACGCTAGTTCAGAGTTATAATAGCTTTGGAGAAACTACTCAGTGCTCATGGGATACAATACATGATTTATGCTGCCAACTCTCTTTTTCTTTGGAGCAAAAGTTACAGCAAGAGCCAAAAGCACAGTGCTCATGACTGACTCGATAATTCTATTTTGGAGAAACTACTCAGCAAACAATGCATGTACCATGTAGTTCAATTGAAGAAAGATGAATATATGATTAATTTAGTAGTGTTTGTCTGGCACATACAGTATTGTAACTTAGTGTTGAACTTAAGGTAAGAAGACACTAAAAATCAGATGAACAATTAATTTTATATCATCTAGAATCATATCTTTTGTGGTTTTGAAACTAAAATTCTACGAGAGGGCGCATAGATTTTGAGAATCATTTTCACTTTGTCTCGGATCAACTTTAACCAGATTTGTAGAAATATGTAATAACATGTAGAACAAGATTAGTTTCATAGAACATTATTTAAAATTTTAAATGTTATATAATTTGTTAAAAAATATGGTTAAATTTAGAGAAACTTGACTAAGGACAAAGCCGAAATGAATAATAATTTGGGTCGGAAAGAGTACAATATTAACCACACCCCAAAAGGCCCCATACATGAATATGCAAAATCAGTTATAGAAACATAATGGTAGCTGGAAATAAGGTGTATAAATAAATGACCCTGTCCATCCAGACAATTGTCAGGTTGGGCTCTTTGCTCTAAGTAATTTTTGTATTACAATAGTCAAGCACTAGTCTACACTGTGTCAATATGGAGATATATATCAAAAGTTTAGCGCTAATCTTGATTGAACCGTTGTAGATCAGATTGCCATTAATTTTTTTTACATGCATGACAGATGAGGTTGAAGTATTCCACTCATCTTGAGACCTTGGACTTGATGGTGCCTGGTAGTGATTTAAAACCTTCGACTTCCTGGAGGACAGTGGTTTCATGACGGTCTTATGATGGGCCATATACTGCGGATAGAATGTCATGTCAACATCTTGTTAGATGACTTAATTAAGATCCCAGTTATGTGATCTGCTGCTGGGTTCATACAACCCCCATGCTAGGTTTAAACTTGACTAAGATTCTTATGCATAGTTCAGCTGGAGCACAAGCTTAGCTTTGGTGGCCACTGGATTATTGGATTGGATGAGTCCTCTGCAAATTAAAAACGCTTCCATCATCCTCCAACAATTATAGCTCTCGAGCTATTAAGCTCCTACATTACTACGGGTCACAAGGCACGACCACAAGCTACACTCCACATGACGTTGCTAATATAAGCAGGGCCGTGCATTCAATGACTCCACTTAATGTCGAGAGTGGATTGAGCCTGAAGGTTGACTCAAAATTCAAAGAGTGGACTAATTTTTTGAGGGTCAAGAGTGGACTAATTCCTACAGTCAAGTGACTTCGTTATGCTTGTAAACATACCTTCATGTCTCGTAATACTTAGAAGATAGCCAAATCATAACAGCCTGTGTGCTATAAAAATGGTGTCAAGAGATGTGCGTAAATATAGTTAGTTTTTGGTTAGTTTAGCAACATTATTCTGTTTTTCATCAATTTCCCTCAATTTCTTCCAAGTGTCCCAAAATGGTGTCAAGATATGTGCATAAATATAGTTAGTTTTTGGTTAGTTTAGCAACATTATTCTGTTTTTCATCAATTTCCCTCAATTTCTTCCAAGTGTCCCCAATTATCAATTGTGCATAAATCTGTTTCATTCATGCATCACCTGATTTTGTTGAATTCTTTCATTGTTCAGCACACATTGTTTCCACTACTAATCATTAGTTACCCATCACCATCAGTAGTTCGTTCGACCATGAAAGAATTATCATTACACAACACCAGCTTCTTGTGTGCCCTTGGGTTTTGTATGTCCTGACTCCTGAATGCAAATCACAGATTCTTTACAGAAACGACTAAGAACATATGGCAACACATCCTCTTAACGAAACACAGGCTATTTTCCCTGATCACAAAAAAAGACATATGGCAACACACTGGCTAAGAATGAAACTGTTTCTATCTGGTGGCAATACCACTGGTACCCTCTATGTTTCTGTATCCACCAGCTTTTTGCCCCCTACTAGGTACAAGAAACTGAACTTCTTATCAACATTGTTGTCCAAGACTAGCTGCGTTGATCTGTGCTTCATCCAATTCTGTAAGTCATACAGTTTTTTGAGTACCTGGTGTCTCCAATTCCCAAAAGTTATTACAATATCCGTCTAAGATGGAAATGGAGTTCAAATGACCATACCTCATAAATATATGGGATACGGGACTGAGAAATGAACTATATATCATGCTGCACTGCTGCATGTATAAAAGCATTAGGATTTGGTGGGGCTATATTTACACTACTCCCTATCTCAATACCAACTGCCTGTGGAACAACTAAGAGCATATATTATTCAAACTTGGAGGGGAACAGCTGATCCTCTCTTAGGACTGTTTGGTTTCTTTTCTCGAATACGCAAAAGGTTTGCGCATCTTTGTATTAAGCAAAAAGCAATTTATACAAGAGCGCCATGGCGCTGGCGGTGGATGGCTTATCAGATATTACAATAGACACAACCTCCCTGCATTAATTCATGCTAACTACTCTCGTACTAGACAACCTAGATTTCGAGCCCCGGCGTCGATCCAGAGGTTGCCGGTAAGCTTGATGGTTGACAGGAGCTGGCTGATGGTGGCAGGGGCGCTCTGGAAGCATCGGGCATTACGCTCTTTCCAGATCTCCCAGGCTACCAAGGCGAACAAGGTGTCGGCTCCTTTTTGCTTGTCTCCGTGCCATCTGTGTCTCCAGCGGTCCCACCAGGCTAACAAGGTCTCGCCTCCTACATGCGACGCGTCGGCCCCAAGAATGGCCAAGATGGTCCACCATACTTGACATGAGAACGAGCAGGAGGCGATGATGTGGTCGATGGTCTCGGGTTCTTGGTCGCAGAGGTAGCAGTGGTCGTGCCCTGTAGACCGTGGCGGCGTATCCTGTCGGCCATCCAATGCTGTCCCCTAATGGCGAGCCATAGGAAGATTTTGACGCGAAGTAGGGCCCATGTTCCCTAGATCCTAGGGCAGGCAAGCTTGCCGAGCACTGCAGCTATCCTAGATGCTTACGGCTGGGGATGCACGTCGGGGGTAGGAGCTGCCTAGGAGCCCTCTGCATCATACATGTCAATTGGGTGCCCTATTTGCCACCCTCAAAGAACTTTGAATTCTTTGATGCATTTGGTTCTAAGCAGCACTAGTTTTTTTTCTTGTGAGAGGAATCATCATACTCTCTCCTTCTAAGTTTCTCAGGTGCCTAAAGAATTTTCACTGAGACGAAGGTACATATTAACTCATGCGTGCAAACGGTTTGGCTTCCACGCCCGCGCGCGATGCCTCTAAGCAAAAACGCGCCAACCTCACTCTTATATGCCCACACACCAAAGTGGAGCAGCGCCCGCGTGCCAAACTCATGCATGAAGACGATTTCACTACCAAAAATCACCGCGCTTTACGTATACAAAACCCATGCGCCAAAAGCCAATTGTCACCCGAAATTTTGAAGCCATCCTGGATCTATATATTCCATCTTCCTGGTAGATGATAGATGATAGAGTTGGGTTTATGATGAAGCCACTGGTCATACCAAAAAGAAGTGGAACCATCACGTACCTCAACGTAAGTGATACAATGGTAGGTATTAAGCTCATCGCTAATAATCTTCCAAAGGTAGGAAGGAGATGAGGAGGGAGAGATTCGGAAAAAATGGAGTCTTTGTGAAAGTAGCCAGTACTTCCAAGGGGCAGATTCACCAGAAAAAAATTGTCGACAAATTTGAGGAGAAGGCATCTATTTTGCAGCTCCAGATCCTTCAGACCAAGACCCCCAGCAACTTTACTAGTGCAAACATTCTCCCAGGCCACTAAGCATTTGGAACCATGAAAGGAATCCTCGCCGGTCTAGAAAAAAGCTCTACGAGGGCAATCAATAGCTTTAACAATGGTTTTGTGAAGCCCTATTGCAGACATAAAATGGAGAGGGAGGGCGCTAAGAACAGCAGAAGCGAGGACAAGGTGGCCAGCTCTGTTGAGGAGAGAGGCTTGCCAGCCAGAGAGGTGGCGGTCACAAGAAGCAATAATTGGTTGGCAATCTAAGACAGAAAGCTTGTGAGGGGAGGGAGGGAGGCCAAGGTAGACTTGAGGGAATGAGGATACAGTGGTGCTAAAGATCCTGGCAAGATCAGAAGCCTCGATCTCTTCAATGCCAATGGGGAGGAAGGTGGTTTTATGGTAGTTGATGGACAAACCAGTGGCGAGTTCAAAATCTATAGGTGTTTTTTTTTACCATAGAGACAGCCTTGGGGGTTGCATTGAAAAAGATTAAGGTATCATCAGCGTATTGCAACACCGGGCAGGCTGCATCCTCAATCAAAGGATGATGTAGAAAATGGTGACTAATAAATCAACTTGTTTTGGTTACAAAGGCCATGACGTCGGTTACCAAGGAAATTAGCCGACAATTCCTTATCAACAAAGTCCTCCCTGCAATAAAGGAGAAGTGACCAGCCAAAGAAAGAGGCATGCCAATATTCATCCAACAGGACATTGCGAAGACGCACATTGCTGTAAATGATCCAGCATTTGTGTAAGCTGCCCAAGTAGATGGGTGGGACATACGGCTAACATGCCAGCCGCCAAACTCACCCGATCTTAGTTTTGTTGGACATTGGTTTCTTTGCAGCAGTTCAGGCGTTGTTTTACAAGGGGACTCCAAAAAACATCGAGAAAATTGTTGAAAAGGTTGATAAGGCATTTTGTGAGTACCCTGCGAATAGGTCCAACAGGATTTTCCTAACGCAAAAGAGTTGCATGATAGAGATCATGAAGCAAAATGGAGGGCAATATTACAACATTCCGCACATGAAGAAGAAGCACTAAACTTTGTTGGTTAGGCTTGCTTCTGTTAGGCATGACGTTTAGATTGTCTTTTGCATGTCATGATGTTAGATTAAACAGAAGGTAAAATGGAGACCTCATATCAGTTCGATGAAGTTCCATCTGTACCATTTGTGTTAACTTGAGGTTAATGATATAGTTTCCTATTGCACAACACCAATTTGTCATAAGCAAAGAGGATTTTACCACTGCCGTTGACTTTGGGTTTTCTATCTCCAGAGTGAACATAAAAACACAATATATTCATCTATGTTGGTGCAACTGAAACTATTGTAGAGGACCTCTATGTAAATGTATGACGTAAAGAAGAGCGAGAGTGTTTGTGCTGAGAGAGCATCACACTACAAATTCCCCATATCCAACAATCTAAAACATGTAATCTCTGTTCTGGTAGGCGATGAGTTGTACTGCTTAAGACATGGCCAAGAACAACTCCTTTGAATCTAATGGCAGCAGAGCAGAGTTCTCTTTCACATCGCTGATGAAGGTTATGTTTGCTAATTCCTAGCGCGCGCACTAAACTAAGTTCAGACACTAACATTCTCAATCTTGTAAACTGTATCTGAAATTTAATCACATTTCCTGCAATTATTCTGTTCTTATAGATTGGACAATAGGTATACATAGCAGTGGCTTATCCAGCAGAGGGCGAGATCCAGGAGGCCCCTGCCCCTGCCTATCAGACATAGGAGCAGAAGGATCGCTGCCCAACCGTTGGCACACACACCAGCCTCCTGTCGAGGCGAGGTACTCCTCATGCAGCGGATGGGGATCGCGCCGCCGGCCGCTCCGATTTCATCTGCGCCAAAGGGATTTCTCGACACCTTGCATTCCGGAACCTTATCTTAGAGCTAGGTGGAGGCCCTTGACACGTTGTTTCCAGCATTCGACGGGCGTGCGCCGGAGCTCTTCATGGAAGACCCGTAGGACGCGGCTGTGTTCGCACGATGGTTGTCCCATTTTGTAATATCAGATTAGGGTTCAGTCTACTAGGTTGGTTCAGATGCTAGACCACGCGTTATATGCACGTTGTCTGTACTGCAAACTTTTTTCTTCTTAATAGCAATGATACGCAAATCTTTTGTGTATTCGAGGAAAAAGAAGATTGAAAAAATCCAACAATTGAAGAACTATCTACATAGGTCTAAGTAATAGAGGGAGTTACTGAGATGCTATGCCCACGTAGCCTCGACCCTAGTTGTGTACCTTTTCCTAACAAGATACCACTACCAGCATTGCAATGAAGCATGATTCAGTGTTAGGAAGTGACGTGAAGAGCGCATAACAGATTTACAATTCAAAGGATAATTGATAATGTGATGTCAAACAAGAAACTGGCCATTGGTAGTTAGCCAATTCCTTTTCTATCATGCCTATTTGCTTGGGTAGAAACTCAAACTCACCACCGAACATAAACTAGCCATCAGCTCACGACCATGAGAGATGTGTGTTGTGTGAGTTTGTTGATCTAGGAGGGCCATTGTGATGGGTAATGCATACTAGGGTAGGGACAATTTGAGGTAAATACATGTAGGAGGTGTCTGTTCCCCACAACCCAATTCATCAATTCATGTGTGTTGTGTGATCATAGAGCATATCTGTCTTCCTTACAGGAATAGTACCTCAGAGATATTATGAAGGTAGCTAGGGGAAGAGCAGGAGAGCTAGGGTTCAGCCGATTGGCAGATAGCTGCCATAGTTCACCACGGATCTGGCCTCTCCAATATCTAGTAGACCCAAGGTAACTTCTCCCAAGTTCAAAGAATATGACGACTTCATGGATATAAGGTGCACCCTTGCTCTGTGAATGTCACTACTACACAGATGATGATTATGTGAGGTATTACCCTTTTATTCCGCTTGCGAAAAGAATACTGTAGTAGTGTGTCCAACACTCGAACTTTATTTTGCAATCCTAGTGTCTCCAATTCCAATTAGATCGTGCGGTAAGAGAGCTAATGCCATCCATACCCACCCCTATGTTTTCTACTCCTCAAATGCCCTAGTTTTACAAAGTGGAGAAATGAGCACACGAGCTCTGTACTTGTGGATGATGATTTTTCCATGTGCCTTCTATTGAAACAAGAGCATAAGAAATTGGTGTGTGTGTGTGTGTATATATATATGTATATATAGGAGTAGTTACTCCTATATCTGTATCTCTAGATCTAGGGTGTATATGACCGAACGAAATGTATGTAGATGAAGTATATGATCATACTAGACTATCTAAGGTGATATATATGTTAAGTATGTATGCATACATGGAGTATGTCGATGAGGTTTGCCATGTGCCCAGCGTGGCGCACGGCAAAATATTTGACGGCGGCCGATGCCCATCAACGACGTCAGCCCTTTGCCGTGCGCCTGCATGGAGCTCACGGCAAAGAATACATATGTCGTGTCTTTATTTTTTTGCCGAGGGCTTTACTTCGGCTCACGGCAAATTCTTACCCTTTGTCGTGTGCTCCATGCTTAGCCCACGGTGAAGACGTTTTATGCCGAGAGTTTTTAGTATGCCGTGAGCCGGGTTTGTGGCTCTCGGCAAAAAGTTATCTTTGCCGTGTGCCCGATGGGATGCACACGGCAAAGTCTCCGGCTCACGGCATAGCCAGGGATTCCGTTAGTGATTGGTTCACATTGCATTTTTGTGGGTCCACATTGTGCGCTATCCATTGAGGCATGCTCGTGTGCGCTGATCAAAGTGCATGAATGGTATGAAAAACAAAACGCAAAGAGGAAATAGTTGCAATCACGGACAAAGAGACCACAGTGATCACAACCAATGCACTACCTTTACTCATTTTTTTGGAGAAACTAATCAGGAAACAATGAATACACCATGTGTCATTGAAGAACATTAGTAATGTTGTCTGCCATTGCGTTGTCTGATAAATACTGTGTGTTGAAGGAATCCTCTTAGTTTCAGGCTGACATATACAGGACAGCAAATTGATGCGTATAATGAATTTAAAGTGAGAATATGATCATACACTCCCCACCCCTTCTGAGTTTTAATAACATATATAACAATTGCATATGCTCATGTCTTACTAGCAAGCGGTTGGTGAACCATTAGCGATAGGCCATAACTATACAGATATGGAGCATTGTACATACTGCCCACTTCCTCATGCTCTAATATATGCATGGTTTAGCTTGCATGCTATCTCGTTTTTTTTCATTTTGTAAAGCCATAAACACTTCTTTCATGAGTGAAGGGTAGGAAAAATGAGGCTAATTAATGGTACTAGCTACCTACAGTAAGGTCTACTCGAAATAAGAGGCACCGGGAGTGCAAAATAAAGTTGAATAGCTCAAGAAGGGGCTGTGGACTGTAGAGCTAAGTCTTGCATGACTTTGTAGTTGACGAGTTCACTCTCTTCGGCCTCGATAGTCTTCACCGTGGCTAGCCTATGGCAGAGGCGCACTGTTTATGTCTGATGTCCGATCTATAAGCATAGAATTTATAGTAGAAAGTGTAATCTAAAATACAGTCTATGTTTTAAATTTTTAGTGTTCGAGCTCTGCTCATAGTTGTGTACGGAATTAGTGAATAGAATCTTCCTTGGCAAAGTCAAACATAATTCTGCCCCGCTACCATGTGAGTAGGATTAATTTGAAGGTATTATCTTCTTCACCATTCCCTAAGCAGTTCTTGGCTGTTGCTGTAAGCAACGTCCGAAACTCCCAATGTGCCATAAACAAAATTCAAATTTCTCTTTTGCAGATAACAGGTTAGAGATTTTGAATATGTATTTTCTGCACTGAGGAGACAGAAAACCCAAAGTTGCTCAACTAGGTGGTGTTGTGCAATGGTAAACTGGAGCATATTATGTACTGATAGGTAACTAGTGCTTGCAAATGTAAACATAGACTGCAGAATTTATTACAAAAGCATGAGGTGTGCACACTTTCTTATGTCTTGATCGGAGTGTGTTCTTTGGTTGTCAGTATATTGCGAAGTGGTATAAGGTGCCCATATTCACCAAATAACAAGGCAAAATCGGTGTCAAGTAGAAATTCAGGATACAATATACAGCTTTTTTCAAATATATGCAACCAGTAGGGGGTAACCCCTCCTGTTGTTGTCCAAAAAAAACAAGGCAAAATTGTTGATGCAATAGATGAACCACTGATCCAGTTCAGACATACTACCTCCCTGAATGATATGAAAAAAACAAGAATACAACAAGCAGCTACTCCAATTAGGGACTGAGCACAGTAGCTCTAATGTTGTAAGATTTTTTTTAATCGTCTTTGCATCAAATTAACCATCTGTGATGCAGAGACATGAATATATGATGATTACTCTCACAAATAAAAGAAATGTATGATATACATATCAATGGAGGTGTCAGATACAGAGAGTTCTCTGGTATAAAATATGTCGAAGGTTTCAAAGTTCTTATTGGTTCGAGGTTGACAAATAGGATGCCAGACTTTGAGACTGACATATATGAGGTTGAATTTTTCCCTTTTATATGCGTGTGTGTACATGTATATCCACTGGCGGTTGGTACACAAATAGGGAGCAATGTAAATATAGTCATGTACATATATATGCTCTTGTATATATCTCCATTGGCGGTTGGTATATGAATTGCGGGCAACGTAAATATAGCCAGCCCAACTTCCTTGTGCTTCTTATGTGCAAGGCAACACAACTCATAGTTCATTTCTCAATTTCATAAAGCCAAGTGAGAGAGAGAGAGAGAGAAGGAAGAAAGATGAGTAGGTGTGAGGAATAGTCACATAGACCCCATTACCAGTTTGGACGAACAAGGAATTGGAGACACCAGGAGCACAAAAATAAGTTCGAGTAGGTAGAAGAGTAAGGGGTATAGATCCACAACCTTTACCTTCATCATTAGTTTGTAATGTATGGCAAAGAGGGACAAAACTTCCTTTCCTTTGATCATTAGTTTGTAATGTATGGCTAAGTGGGACAAAACTCACTTCATCATTAGTTTGTGATGTATGCCAAAGCGGGACAAAATTGCCAACATTCAAGAGTAGATTACTTGGGGGCTGTGCCAAAAAAACACTCGTCAAGGGTACCTCATCCAAATATTATGATGTTTTACACTATGGTACTGACACCTGATTAGAAGAGTTTTTTGGTCTTAGCCATTGTATTTCTATATGCTTGTGTCTGAACTGGAATGACATATATAGAAAGTGGTTCATGAATCATCATCATCCATAGACCATAAGTATAGTTTTTTTTTGCGAGACCCAGACCACAAGTATAGATATATGGAGCAGTGCACATAAATCATGCTTCCTCATGCTCTGATATATGCATAGTTGCCTGCTAACTACCTCATTTCTCCATTTTGTAATGCCAAATACATTTATTTTGGTGAGTGATGAAGGGTAGGAAATATGAGAGTAATGAACAACATTAGCTACTTACAATAAGGTCTACTAAAAATAGGAGACACCTGGAGCAGAAAATATAGTTGAATAGCTCGAGAAAGGGCGCACTATAGAACAAGGAAGTCTTTACTTTCCATTGAACGAGTTCAGCATCTTCAACCTCTGAGCCTAAACACTGCAACTGCTAGTAGCTTTGAAGGAGTTTTCTTCTTGACCATTGCATAAGCAGTTATTGGCAATTGCCGTAAGCAATGTGCCTGAAAAGAAAATTCAGGTTTCTCTCTTGCAGATAACAGGTTATAGATTTTGATTATGTATTATGTGCACCAGAAAACTTGAGCATTACCGTACCTACTAACGGATTACTGCTAGTGGTAGCAAGTGAAAACAAAGAGCGAATTTAGTCCAGCAGGCACAAGGTGTGTACACTTCCTTAGTGTCTCGAGTGTGTTTTTTGGTCATCAATCTATGGCACAGTGGTATAATGTGTCCATATTCACCACCTGATATGCCAAAACTGTGGATGCAAAAGATGAACTATTGATCCAGTTCAGACATGCTACCTACTGAACGACATAAAACTTAAACAAAAATGCAGCAGCTGCTGCATCAAATTAATCCTCGGGTGATGCATACAGCATTTATTTCATATGAAGAGAGATGAATATATGATGGTTACTCAAAAAAAAAGAGCGTAGGATGCTTAATTCAATGGAATTGTCTGGTGCAGAACTGCCTGGTATAAAATGTGTCCAAAGATTCAAAGTTCCTATTGGTTCGAGCCTAAAAAATAGGACGTCAGACTGAGAGAGTAAGTGAGGATCAGTTGTTCCGTTTTATAGGCTCATGTCTCTCCACAGACGGTTGGTAAATAGGAATCAATGTAAATATAACCCCACTTATATATATAGGGGACAAGGCACCACGATTCATAGTTCATTTCTCAGTTTTATATATAAAGTGGAGTGAGAGAAGATGATTTGGTGTGAGGAATGGTCTTATATATAAAGTGGAGTGAGAGAAGATGATTTGGTGTGAGGAATGGTCACATGGACTCCGTTACCAATCTACACAAATAGGGAATTGGAGACACCAGGAGCACAAAATTTAGTACCGGAGCTGAAGAATGAGGAAGGAGCATAAATCCACAACCTTGGTGTGGCAAAACAACAAAATTAACAACAAAATTCCCAACATTCAAGGGTAGATTACTTGGGGACAAAGACACACTCGTCAAGGAAACATGATACAAACGTTGTGATGTTTTGCACTGTGCTACTACCACCTGATTAGAAAAAAAAGTTTTGTTTGTCATATGCTATTAGCCATTGCAAAAACAATCTGTGAATTCAGGTGTTACTAGAAAATCTAAGGTCTGTTTGGTTTTCCTTACTAAATTTTAGCGAGCTAAACTTTAGTCACTTTAGCTAAAGTTCCAAACACATTGACTAAAATAAGCTAAAATAGTTTAGTTCCATTAGTCACCCAAGAGTAGCTAAAAT
>Ga0182004_10003928_pt1 | contig 11894 bp, 12 predicted proteins | sample Sormic07211540_1_FD_120479 | JGI IMG/M metagenome (GOLD analysis project Ga0182004, IMG submission 120479) | Endophyte microbial communities from Sorghum bicolor roots, Mead, Nebraska, USA - 072115-40_1 MetaG | ecosystem: Host-associated > Plants > Roots > Unclassified | place: USA: Nebraska... | reverse complement strand
GAGTCGGCGACCCAGTGAGGTCCGACAAGAGGAGGTGGAGTCATGGCGCTGAAAGAGTTGGCCAAGGCCGTCGGGTCCCAACCGACAGGCCCGGGCGAGACGGCAGGAGGTGGGGCCCAGGAGAAGCGGAAAGAGACCCTGGAGGAGCATAAGCGAGCATGGCCGCCGCCGGGTGAGGAAACACACCGTCGGGAGGTGGAGGCCACAGAGGTGCTGAGTGAAACCCCGGAGGAGCTCCTGCAAGCATGGTCTCGGCGAGCAAAGCTCACCACGTCGAATTCGGCGGCGACGGCGACGGCCTCCTCGGACCCCCCAACCCCCGCTCGGCCCGAGGGGAGGGCCAAGAAGAGAAGCCCGGGCGGCGACGAGGGCGGTGGCGAGGGCCGAGGCAGCAGTGCCATGGAGGGGCGCACCGGTTCCCGCAGTGCTAGGAGAACCAGGAACCGCGTCCAGAGTAGGGGCCACTCCCATGGGCGGAGCAGGCACGGCCGCGGTCAGAGCAGGGACCGCAGCGCCAGCTGCACCCACGCTCGTGGCACTTGCGGGCGCTGCCAGGAAGATAGCCGAGGCAGCCGTGCTGTGAACAGAGAGGCAGCGGGCAGTGGCGCCGGCGCTGGGAAAAATGGCAGCGCTGGGAGCCGCGCGCACACCTGCTGCGGCACTGGGGGCCGCGCCCACGCCCGCGGCGGCGCTAGGGGCCGTGCCCGCACCCGCTGCGGCGCTGGGGGCCGCGCCCACGCCCGCGGCGGCGCTGGGGGCCGCGCCCGCACCGGCTGCGGCGCTGGGGGCCGCGCCCGCGCCCGCCGGAGTCGCGCCCGCGCTCACCGCGCCCGCGTTGAATCGGGGCCGCGCCAGGGCCGCGGCGAAGCTGGGGCTGCGCGTGCGTGCCGGACCTGCGCCTGCACCGGGGCCGGCCGCGCTTGGAGAGGGAGAGGGAGGAGCGCCGGCCATGGCTCGCCGGCGGCGGCGGCGCCGGCGGCTGAGCAGGTGGCGGCTGGGAAGGGAGGGAGGGAGGAAAGAAAACCCTAGCTTGATACCATATTGAAACATTGTAATTCACATTACTGGGCTAACCCTAGACAGGGTAGCCATATAGTTCCATACATGGGCCTCATGGGCCTAGCCGCATGGGCCTAGATTACTCATATTCCAACAGTGATGAAGGAAAAAACATTGCAGCAAAAGAATCAAGGTCATTGGAGTGGATCTGTGTGTTCTCAGAATAACTTGCCTCAAAGCCTAAAATTATTGTACTAGAAATGGTTTATGTGCAAAACTAAGAAAGTTGAATCTAGAATAATTAAATACTAAGAGCAGTTAAGAGAATAAATCCACTGTATGCCACTAGAGAACTTCCTAGCTGTGATTATCATCAAATAAGTCCATTTTCAGTCCATGCCATCATGGTTTTCATTTTTCTCCTTGAACACATAGGAGAGTTGCATATCACTATATTAAGCAGAAAAATGGTTAAGGTCCATACAACACACCTGCACACCCAACACACAAGTCTTAACCCAAAGACCTAAGAAACTCCTTGAGCTGTGGCCAAGAAGTAAGAAATACCATGGGAAGGTGAATTTCTTCCCTAACGAGCAGGAGTGTTTCAGCAATTTTGGGAAGATGGTTTTCAATTTGATTTTGATACTTTTCTCAGTCCATGATATCTGGCAATGACACGGAGTAAAGAAATTCAAAATCTTATGGTATGGAATTAACTCTGACTTATTCCATGGAAAGTCATGAAACAAAGAAATATCCAATGACAAATAATTAATGTCAATATAAATTCGCCCTTAAACCTTCAGACTAGAACAGAAATAATTTTGTGAATCATATTTTATTTTCAACCATGCAGGCGAATAATATAAAAGAAGCTTTTATGCTGCATCATCTTTTCTTTGTACTCTGTGGTTAAATACTTTTTGAAATAATTATGTGATTATTTGATACTGTAATGTGGGCTTTGCAGCCTACTGGAGCAAGTGCAATCCATCGAGCAATCTTTGGATGAGTCTGGCTTAGAAGCTCTCTCATCCTTTCTGAAAACCAAAAAGGTTAGTTTTTTTTGTGAATTTATTCTTCACTCCCTAATATAGACAAGTACAATAAGTTTGAAGTTGTTAATTTGTTCTACCATCACGTATTTGCTATTTCTATGTTTCGGCAACTTCATAGAGAAGAGTAGCCTCATCTTTGCCAATGTACTTAAGTTCTGTTAGTATTCATGCCTTGCTGGGTTCGATGCTATGGCTAGATGGATAATGTTATTGGCCCTGGTGTACGCCCTGCAACCAAGATTCAAGTCCCTTTAAACTTGAATTTTGGAGCCTATTCTTCTTAATATCTGACTAAGTTCCTCCTAGTGTCAGTCTTTTTTTAATAAGTAAACAGCTTTTACTGCTTTATCTTTAACCAGTTTACTGAGTGATGGACCTGCTGCTCACCAGTGTAATGGCCATTTCATACGTGTATATGTGATTCTATTGATTATCTCAGAATTTAGACCAACTGGAAGATGCAAAAGATTTGGATGAAAATGGTGGCGTTCAAGTTTTGTTGAAGACCTTGCTGTCGTTATCTTATCTAAGATCAATTCTAATGAAGGGTCTGGAAAGTGGCCTTAGAAATGATGCTCCAGATAGTGCTATTGCAATGCGACAAAAGGTTATTTTGTCAAAACACAATTGAGAAAGTATGGGTTGAAATTGGATGCATGTATTTTCAGTTAAATTGATTGTTGAGGTTTTGCAGTGGCGTCTTTGTGAGATCGGGCTTGAAGATTATTCGTTTGTATTGTTAAGTAGGTAATGACATAGTTGAAATTAAATTTGTTTCTTTTTTCAATTATGATGCTTCCGTACATACTTAGTTTCTCATGGAAGCAAATCCGGTTTTTACCATAACAGATACATCAATGCTCTTGAAGCTTTGGGTGGATCAGCTTCACTTGCAGAGGGTCTTCCTACAAATACAAGTCTATGGGATGATGCCCTTGATGCCCTTGTCATTGGCATAAATCAAGTTAGCTTTTCAGGATGGAAACCAAATGAGTGTACTGCAATAGTGAATGAGCTTCTTTCTTGGAAGCAGAAAGGTCTATCTGAATTTGAAGGTACAATTTCTCCTTTACTATATGTCATGCATGAATGTGCATCCCTACTTGTGTTCTCATTGTGGTGAGTACCCTTCAACTATTGTTGTCATGTACATAGGCAGTGAGGATGGAAAGTATATTTGGGCACTGAGACTCAAAGCCACTCTTGATAGATCACGAAGACTAACAGAAGAATACTCTGAAGCACTTCTTTCTATATTTCCTGAAAAAGTCAAGGTGAGTTTACTGAATGAAGAGTAGATGAGTCCTGTGATCATAAGTTTATCATATGCTATTCTGCTGTCCACCTATTTTTTCCCCTCAAATATGTTATTGGCTGTTACTAACCTTGGAGATTTGAGAAGATGAGCACTCCAGTAGTGGAGATGACTATATATATAGGAGCCTCATGGACCATATAGGCCTATAGTAGATGGACTTTCATACACTTTAACACCCTGCTTCAAACTCAAGGTGGAAGTGCGGGATCTGAACCATTGAGTTTGAGCAAGTGAAGCTGATGCTGCTCATAGGTTTGTGCTTTAGCGAAAAAATCTGCCACTTGGTGAAGATCTCAACATATTGAGATGACGTTGGCACATGGAGAACGTGGGCACCACCGATGGGAACTCGCTCCCAAACAAAGTGAAGATCGATCTCAATGTGTTTGGTGCTTTGATGCTGAACTGGGTTGGAGGACATGTAGACCACACTGATGTTGTTGTAAACCAGGGTAGCACGGCAGGGCGGTGAGTGAAGCTCGCAATGAACAACATTAGCCACAATGCGGTACTCGGCTTCTGCATTGGACGGAGACACAGTGGTTTGCTTTTTGGAGGGCTAGGACACAGGGTTGTCCCTGAGGAAGACCGCATAGCCCGAGGTGGACCTAAGATGTAGAGTGCGGTGAATGTACCTCAAAATGCATTTGAGAGCCGCATGATGAGATTTCCGAGGATCATGCATATGGATACATACTTGTTGAAAAGCATAGGGGATATCCGGTCGTCACTAACCGAGGCGCTATCCATGGCCGACAAGTATGTACCTATTCTGCAAGAGAAACAAACCGTTGGCATTGCACTGAACTTGCATCCTAAGAAAGTGATGTAGCTCACCCAGGTCCTTCATCTACAACTCTTGTTGCAAGGCATGGGTGATGTGGCAAAGGAGAGCTGCTGATGATGCAGTGAGGACAATGTCATCGACATAGAGAAGCAAGTAGATGACGTTGCCTCCTCAGCGGAATACAAACAGCGAAAAGTCTGACTTGGCTTCCACAAAGCCGAGTGAGAGCAAGTAGGCGGTGAATTGGCTTCGACACATAGCCTAGTATAAAAAGCAAACTAAACCCTAAACTAGATGTCTCTTGTAATATGAAATTCTGCATGTTTAATATATTGTTTTGACACCATGGATTTGCTTTTACTCTCCAAATGGTGCATTTTGTGATGGGGGACCTGATGTGGCGTAGAGGAGCACAATGTCTTGGTTGGGAAAATGTTAAGGAGCAGTGTGGTGGTACTAAGGCTTTCAACCCAATAACGAGGAGGGAGACTGTCCTGAAACAAGACAGAGCGGACGACATTGTTAAGCCTGTGAATGGGAAGGTGTACTTGTGCAACTTCCTTGAGGATAACTTCGTCACGGACGTGGCAGGAGTACTTCTCGAGGATGAGAAGGATCTAATGGCTCCAATAGGTGTAATTGTCGGAGTTAGTGTTGAGGATGGCGGGGATGAGGTTGCGGATGTTCTACACGTCGACTGCGTGAGCGTGCAAATTGATGATGGCAACGACCTCATGGACCAATAGCGCATTGCGAAGGTGCTGTTGAGGACCATCCAGGAGTGGTTGACTTGAAGTCCTTGTCGGTTGCGATGACCCGTTTGTGGGCTGCACGGGTGAGGGTGTGGATGGCCGCTGTGACGGCCCTTTTGTTGGCCGCACGGTTGAGGGTGTTGCTAGCACGCACGACAGCCATGTTGCACGCTTGGGCGGCAGTGGAGGCTTCCCTCTTGGCAGCTTGGGCATGAGCAAGGGAAGCAGTTCCTCTAGAGTTGGTGCTTCTTGGTCACGAGCATGGGTAACTAGCAGGTCAATCAGGGCCACCCTCCAGTCACACAAGTGTAGAGGCACCAACACAACTGCAGGGGCAACAATTGGAGAAGACTTGTTTATGAGCAAGGGCCACCTCTTGCGTGGCCTTGGCCTTGTGGTGGCAGGCGACAACACTATGCCTAGGGGTGTCTGCGTCGGCAATGGTAGCAGTGTTCGCAATGGCTGCTGCTGTCGTAGCGGCCTTGGCCTCCGCATCAGCAGCTGTGGTTGCAGCGAGGTTGGCCTCATTCTCGGAAGGAGAGGCGGCGCCGCAGCAGCGTTGGCCTCTGTGTCTGTAGTTGCAAGGAGGTTGGCCTCCTCATCGATCATGAGAGTGGTGGAGACAGCAGCCAAGGGAAGAATAGGGGACTTCTGGATATGGTGGACGCAACATGAGGGGATCAAGCGTGGGAATTGTTGCGGGGCGAGGGGCCAGCCCATGATGAGGTAAGTTGCGTGGGCGCACTAGGGTAGTGGAAGGATTAGGGTTTAACATCAGTGTTATCCTAAATGCTAAACGCTTTTCGGATATAAACACTAGGGTATCTATTAACCTGGGGATTAGCTCTCATCCAAACTGGCTTATCCGACGATCGGCCAGACTAGTCCACCCCAAAGGCAAAGCCAACATCTCGGCTGACCCTAAACGCGTAGCCTACACCTTGCCTGACCCCAAGGTTCGGGTTTCAATTCGCATGACCTCGAGGGCATGGTTCCCAACGACCCCAAGGGCATGGTTTCTGATTCGCCCGACCCCAGGGCTGTGGGCTCCGGCTCGCCTGACCCCAGGGGCGTGGGTTCTGTCTCGCCCGCCCCCCACGCGGGAGTTCTGCCCAGTCCGATGGTGATTTTTGTGTGGGAGCCCCTGGCCGAAGGCAGAATGCTCTTGGACAAAGGTACAACATGCACTAGAGGCGTTAGAGGCGAACGGGACGGCTCACCTCGATGTGACCTCGGCCCAGATCAGGTGTAGCCAATGAGCTGTACGTAGCCACAGGGCTCCACTGTGGAGTTAACTCTTGTACCACACTTGTACTTTGTCCACAAATATGTTACAAGGTGTCATTTTGTCACCTAAAATGACATGGGACTTGCCTAAGCACCCGGTTGACCATCCCGCATGTCCCGGGTGCGTGAGATGTCGTGTACGCCCCTAATGGATGCCACACTGCCGTTGTGGTTAGTAGGACGATGAGATGGCACCTCCCATGTCAAAGCTACAGGAGCGGACCAGCTCGTCAGCAAGGAGGAGAGATGACCCCTGGAGACCTATTTTTCTCTTCTTTTCCTCTTTTAGCCTCTTTGTCTTCTTACACATGTACACCAGTCCCTTCCCTTGAACTATAAAAGGGAAGGTGGGGCATCCCTTCTGGGACACAACGACCACCACAATGAAAAACATGAACACAACATTCTAGCCCACATTCACACACTGCTCTCAAGCACCATAGAGACTTGGGAGCCCACTCCCTCTCTCGACTGTTTGTAACCCCTACTGCAAACAACCTCGCAAGTAAACATGAGCAGCTCGCCACTAGACATAGGGACATTCCGCCTGAACCAGTATAAATCCTTGTGTTTGTGCACCATCCGAGTCCAGAAGTGCAGATACAAATAGCCGGTCGCGGTTCAAAACACCGACAATGCTAAACCATAAACAGTAAGTCATCTACTATTTAGCCATTATTCGGGCTAAACGGCCAATTAAACGGGCAGAACAGATGTTTAAACAGGATAAACTGTCAATTAAATGGAAATGATGTACCAACATTTAGCATTTAAATGGTGTGTAAACGGGCTAAACGATCGTTAGGCGAATAATGTTTAAGCTAGACTAGTGATCACAGTTATTTGGATTGGACCGGACTGGCGGTCCGACCGGTAAAAGACCAAACCGGAGCCCTAGCCGGTTCGGTCTGCCTAAAAGATCGGTATGCAAATGAACCGGTATTAAACCATTGAACCGCCGGTTTTTTTGGAAAACCAGTGAAAAACCGTTCAGAAAACCGGACATTGGGCTGCTGGAGCCGGTGACATCGCGGGCGCAGAGCCTGTGGTCACCGAGAGGGGTGGAGAAAATATTGAAAAAAAGGGCTAAAGTGACTGGGAAGGGAATCGAACCTCCAACCTCAGCTTTTGAGAGCAGCAACGCCACCACTACGATATGCTGGTGTTTGTGTCTTTGAACAGATCACATAGTATTTGAACCGTATTGAACCGGTGGTCTAAACGGTTGAACCAATCAAACCGTGAACCAAGATGTTCACCGGTTCGATCTCCGGTCCAGTCCTAATAACTATGCTAGTGATACCATGAAAGCAAAGGTATTGCATGGGAAAACAACAGATTGATTAGGGCTGTAGAGTACAGGCACATATATAGGCAAGGATGATCTAGGGTTGGTTTATAGAAAGTATGGCCACCATCGGATATCATTGATCAATCTATAGAAAACCATGACAGGCTCTAGGCCCAGATGCGTATTTGTCTAACAGTGACAGTGAGATAAACAAGGCTTCCCACAATATGACGATATCTAGATCCCCAAGTGGTGTTCCTTCAGTAGGGTGAAGGTCCAAGTGAAGATCAATAGGTGTTGTAGTCGTTTGATTATCAGTAATGCCATAACGGGCAATATGATCTTGGAATGAGAGAGATAGTATCCCTTAGTAGAATGCAACACCTCAATTCTGAGAAAATAACAGAGAGGCCCAAATCAGACATTTGAAATTGCTCACTGAGTTGCTTCCTCAGAAAATGTCCATTGCTTATTGCTTGACAGATAAAACATCATGATATTTGTCCATACCTCTCTGGCAGAACACTTGATGGGAATGTTGCCAATCATCACCGATGATTTAGGTTAACTTAGTGTATTACTACTGCATCTTTATTGCAAAGTAATATGCTTTAGTGTACATAATATAAATATTCGAGCCAATAGGATCAAAATTACCAGACATAAACATTACATAACGAGGGTTGTTCCACATGATCTTTGCTTATTTATTTGCATCATTTTTTTTTTGCTTCGCTCATGGGTTAGGAAGCTAGAAAAGATCTGTAAATGTGGTTGGATTGCAAGTTACAAGAAGGTGGGAGCAGGACATATTTGTATGAGGAAGATACATGCAGTGTGTCCAAAAGGAAGTGAAAATAAGGATATAGATGCAGTATGTCCAAAAGGATGTGAAAATAAGGATATAGATGCAGTATGTCCAAAAGGAAGTGAAAATAAGTATATAGTACTAGATTATTTCATGCTTAATCCAAAATAAATTTGTTTCCTTATATGAGGAATTCCTAAGAAATAAAGTACAAAAAATTAGAGACCGATTTCAACACTTTAAACAAACATTGGTGCATGCTATGTTCAATAGAACATAAGCCAACATTTCCATTTATTCTCACACTTTAACTTTCTTGTGAATTGTGGGTAAATTTTCAGATTGATTGTCTACATATGTAGGTTCTTGGGAAAGCCCTTGGAATACCAGAGAACAGTGTGAGAACATACACTGAAGCTGAAATTCGTGCTGGGTAATGTTTTCTTTGGAGCAACAGAAGAGTACTAAGTGCTTCTGCACATTGTTTCGACGATACTGATATTTAGATTAACATCAATCTGATTGATGTGAATCTAACTATTTAGATTTGTTTTAGTGTTATTTTTCAGGTCTCGAAACTTTGCACTGTACTTTTAAAAGCAACTCGAGCAGTTCTTGGATCGTCTGTGTGGGATGTTCTTGTTCCTGGAGTGGCCCATGGAGCCTTGATACAGGTGTGGGCAACTTCCATTTGCTCCTTTTGCCCTGTTCTTTTTTTATTGAGATGTAATTCGAAACATGCTGCGGTATGACAAGATCAAACATTTTATCATTCAAATGATCAGCTTATATACTGAACAATTGTCAGTCACACATGGTGGGTATTAGAGATATACATAGATATATATTAGATTTATGCACCACTTAAGCTTCATTGAATTATTAAAAAGAGCTAAAAGATTGATTTGATGATAATTAATAATAAATCATTCATGTAAGTTGTTGTAAAAAACTGAAGCATAGACCATAAGACAGGTTTCTGTCAGACCAGGATATTTGATCTTAGCATTTTTCAGTTATGATTCATAAGTTGGGCTTGACCTTGGTTCATTAAAAATTCTGGCCTACCCTTGAGTCTTTAAAAAATTAGACTGGTGGGAGGAGACATCTCCTGGGCATTTTAATTAAAACTGACCCTAGTCTCTTACCCATCTAGAATGGCCACAAAGGTTGGTTTCACAATCGACAATTACATCCTGTTGGTGGCAGCTATTTAGGGTATAGAGTGTGAGCCAACGAGGGGCCTTTATTAGCCCAGCCTGAAATTCACTCACATGGGGAGTCGAATGTAGGACCTATGTTGCTACTTGTGAGCTCTTCTAACCAGTCAAGTTGCAGGCTCGTTCACCCTTTTAGTCTTTAAAACCATCTCAACCCATCCTTGCTTGCCATATTTAAGTTGAAAAATCATGTGTTTATAGCATTGTTTCTTTGGTCATAGTTCATTTTTTCAGGTTGAAAGAATAGCTCCTGGATCATTGCCATCATCCATCAAAGAACCTGTCGTGCTAGTTGTAAACAAGGCTGATGGAGATGAAGAGGTATCTATAAACAATTAAATCCTTGGTTTGTTGTTGTCTTGACAACTTCCTGATATCGCAAAGGTTTGGCTCCTCATTTGACAGGTCAAAGCTGCTGGGGATAACATAGTGGGTGTTATTCTTCTACAAGAATTACCTCACCTATCACATCTTGGTGTTAGAGCTCGTCAAGTTAGTACCAAAAGCCTCATTTTATTTAATTATGGTTTCCCTTTTTAATGAAATCCACTGCACTTTTTTGAAAAAGAAAAAAAAGAATGCTACTTACATATGTTTCCAGGAGAAAGTTGTATTTGTAACTTGCGAAGACGATGACACGATTAAGAACACGAGGTTACTTGAGGGAAAATATGTCAGGTTAGGTTCTATTTTACTAACATATCATTCCATTCTGATATGGACCGTGTTGCTCCCATGTCATGGAAAAAAGATTTTCTTATTTCTTGAATGAACATATTTAATAATTACTGGTGTGTTACAAATCTTATATGATAATCAACTATCATAAAGAAAGTTAGAACATTTCACAATGTGTTGTCTTATCTCAAAATTGTATAATTCAGATGGAAAATCATATGGCGCCAGGGGGGCTGGTGCTCTCGTTCTAAAATACCATGTTGCAATGTTTCAAAAATCATCACAAAAATCATGTATTTTTAGCTATACTTATCTTTATGTGTGCTAGATACATGATTTTCGTGATGATTTTTGAAACATTGCAACATGGTACTTTTAGCTAACGAGGGCGCTAGCCCCCCCTGGGCACCAAATCTGCACTTAATTCAGATTTGAGTTTTAAACTGTTAGTTGACTATTCTGTGGAGATTCAATTGTATATCGATAGAGATTTAATTGATTTGTTTCATTTATTGCATAAGAATTATTTCTTTGTTATATTAGTAGCCGTAATGCTTCCTTTTATGTCTTGGTAGTGGGCTGATCTAAGCCAATGTACTAATAGTACTTGGAGTAGATGGGGCTGTACTCAGCCATACTCTTGTGTACCATATAGTTGGTACAAGAGTTGTATATATACTACACCTAAGGCTGTTAGAATATAATTATAACAGCCCATATTGGGCTTACAGCCCATTGGCCTTGTACTCCTAGCCTGACTTGTATTAGTACCACATTGTAACTTGTAGATGTACTGCAAGCCTTCCTTGGGATCTCTGTCACGCGTTCTGCGGATGGCCTCTTCCTGTCTCAGCGCCAGTCTGCTCCAGCGCGCCGGCATGGCTGAGTGTCACTCTACGGCAACTCCTGTTGACACTCATGCCAAGCTCTCTGCTACGGACGGCGCACCGGTGTCGGATGCTACTCAGTACCGCAGCCTCGCCGGTGCACTACAGTACCTCACGTTGACTCGTTCGGACCTCGCCTATGCTGTTCAGTAGGTTTGCCTCTTCATGCACGACCCGCGGGAGCCTCACCTTGCGATGCTCAAGCGTGTCATGCGGTATGTCAAGGGCACCCTGTCCACCGGGCTTCACATCGGCACAGGCAACATCACCAACTTGACCGCCTACTCCGATGCTGATTGGGCTGGTTGTCTGTGTCTTCCTCGGCGACAACTTAGTCTCTTGGTCCTCCAAACGACAGACTACGGTCTCTCATTCGAGTGCGGAGGCTGAGTATCGTGTGTTGCGCACGCTGTGGCTGAGACTTGTTAGCTTCGTCAGTTACTTCAGGGGCTCCATGCACCCATCTCATCGACGACGATCGTCTACTGTGATAATCCAGTTCATCATCATCGCACGAAGCATATTGAGATAGATATTCACTTCGTCTGTGAGAAGCTTGCTTTGGGACAGGTTCGGGTGCTCCATGTTCCATCGTCTCATCAGTTCGCGGACATTATGACCAAAGAGTTACCTGTACAGTTATTCACTGACTTTAGGTCCAGTCTTTGTGTTCGTGACACTCTCGCTTAGACTGAGGGAGGGTGTTAGAATATAATTATAACAGCCCATATTGGGCTTACGGCCCATTGGCCTTGTACTCCTAGCCTGACTTGTATTAGTACCACATTGTAACTTGTAGATGTACT
>Ga0182004_10003927_pt1 | contig 11895 bp, 10 predicted proteins | sample Sormic07211540_1_FD_120479 | JGI IMG/M metagenome (GOLD analysis project Ga0182004, IMG submission 120479) | Endophyte microbial communities from Sorghum bicolor roots, Mead, Nebraska, USA - 072115-40_1 MetaG | ecosystem: Host-associated > Plants > Roots > Unclassified | place: USA: Nebraska... | reverse complement strand
GCATGAGGTGAGGTGGTGGCAAGGATGATCGGCCAGATTATTATATACGGGCCACGGGCGTAACCGAGCGGGCAGAGCAGAGCAGAGCAGGTGGTGCCGTGTCACCACTCAGCGGTCACCAGCAGCCGAGCAATGCGGCATGTGATGTGAGAGCGCCGCGCCGAGTGCCGAGGCGACGGCGATTAAAGAACAGCAGGGCGACGGGGCAAAGGCGGAAAGCGACCGGACCGGACACGGCGACGGGGCAGGGGCAGGGGGACACCTCCAGATGCCAGCGCGTGCCCGCCGCTACGGCCTCCCGCGACCGCCGATGCGATGCCCTCGGCGGGGCGATAGAGAGGTGCGCGCGCTTCGTCCGTACTCTATGCGTAGCCATCACACAGGTTTCTAGAGGAATCTCAAAGGGATCACACAATCAGCTTGTGCTCATGCCTGCTGACTAGGCTAGGCGGTAATCGCCCCCCCGTGTCTTTATCTTAATCGACAGTTAGTGGCGCTCAAACGGCAATCGAACAGTGGCCATTCGCGGAGACACAGAGACAGACAGAGCAGGGCAGCATTCCTGGTGTTCTTCTACAGAGCAGGCGTTAAAAAAGAAACTGTGATCATGTCATCGATTGCTACTGTATCAAACATGAGCATAATAATCTCGAAAAAAAAACATGAAGCAGCAATGCTAGTAGAGCCATAATAATTTGCAGCTACGGGTTTCCATTTATCGATTCGCATATATTATGAATATATATATATATATAAGTATGATGCGATGTGATGGCATGCTACATTGCGCAAGGTTCTTGTATCCAAAAAAGCGCATGGAGCAGAGCTACGACATGATGCTCGCCGCACCAGGAAGGGGAAACACAGCAAACGGGAAAACCAACCAAAGCTACCAGCAGACGGCAGGAATTACCATCTCCTTCCTTCCCTCCCGACCGATCCTCCAGCATGCCTGCCTTCTCTGCATCTCCCTCTTCATCCATTCCAACCTCTCCTCTCGTCACGGCCTCACCTCAAGACTCTTGCAGCAGCATCTCGCTCCCCTCGGCTAGCTACACGCCCCGGGCCGCCGCCGCCGCTTGGGCCTGGCCGCGGCGGACCGTCTCCCTGTGCCGGATGAAGGAGTCGATGCGCTGCAGCTTCAGCTGGTGGCGGAACCGGTTGATGAAGTCGTCCGCGCGCGCGTCCACCTCCCCGCCGCTGACGGCCTCCTCCTCATCATCATCATCCTCGGACTCGGACGCCGGCGGCTCCGGCTCCGGCTCCGGCTCCGCCACGGGGAAGCGCCGGCGGCCACGGGTCTCCCTCGTCGTGGCCGGGCGCCGCGCCTCCACCGCGCGCACGGTCTCCTCCACCTCCTCGGCGCCGAAGTGCGCGAACGCCGACTTGTCGCTCGCCGACTTGTGCAGGCGCGCCGGGAGCCGCGGCAGTTCCGCCGCCGCCGCCGCCGACTCCGACCTGCTCCGCTCCATGTGCGCCGCGTGCTCGGGCTCGGGCCCAGGCTCGACGACGACGGGACCCTCCTTCTCCGTCTCCGCCGCCAAGGGGGGCTGCTTGTACCCCAGATCCACATCCGCCACCCCTGCCTCGGCGGGCTCGGGCGCGGCAGCCGCGGCGAAGCGGCCGTTGAACGACCTCAGGCGCTCGAACGCCATGGACGGCACGCGGGCCAGGCGCCGGTGCTGCGGCTCCCATCCCGCGGCCGCGCCCTCCTCGTCTCCGCCGGTCTCCGAGGCGGCGGCGGACTTGGAGGTGACCGCGATGGTGCCGATGACGATGTTGAGGACGACGAAGAGCACGGCGGGGGTGAACCACCCGTGGACCGCGCTCAGCAGCGCGGGGATCGCCTCCTCCAGCATCGCGCCGCCGTGCCTTGATCCGGTTGGCTGGCTGTGGGGTGGGGTTTCGGTGACGGCGAGTGGGAGAGGAAGCGGGGACGGCAGAGGCGCTGCTGCCGGTGGTGGTGGTGGTGGTGGCCTGGTGGGGAAGAAGGGGGAGTGGGGGTTATTTAAAGAGGGGAGAGTGAGGTGGGGTCGCTTCGAGCACATGCTCACGCAGGAAACGGACAAATGGAAGGTGAGTTTTTGGATTGCTCACTCTCTCTCTTTTTTTCTTTTCCCCCTTTCTCCCTTTTTCATCTTGTAAAGTAATATAAAAAATTTCTGATAAATAGTATTCCATTTACGAATTTGATCAGAGTAGATTGCCGGAGTGTCCTCTTTGCACGTCGAGTTTTAGAGATGCAATACATTGTGGGTATTGATTTATGGAGAAACATGCATTCTTACTATGGTGCATTGTGGGAGAATTAGGCCTTGTTTGGTTCAAAAAGATTTCGGATCTCGATGCTGTAGCACTTTCGTTTGTTCGTGGCAAATATTATTGAATTATAGACTAACTAGAATCAAAAGATTCGTCTATCGATTTACAAGCAAACTGTGTAATTAGTTTTTGTTTTCGTCTATATATAAAGCTTCATGCATGTACCGCAAGATTCGATGTGATAGGAAATTTTAAAAATTTTTTGGTTTTCGGAGTGAACTAAACAAGACCTTATGTAAAAGAAAACGATTGCTTGTACTCGGATGGCATAGGTGCAAAGTACCTAGATATGGTATGACTAAGTTGTCTTTTTAGAAGCTAGCATTGAATTAGAGTGGTATTTTGAAGAAACACTACATGGAAGTGGGTTCGGTTTTAAATTTTTGTTGTATCTATGCGCTAGGAAAAGCGTCGTCCACAGATTCAAGCTGGGCCTTGTTTAGTTCCTCAAAAATTTTGCGAAATTTTTCAGATTCTCCGTCACATCGAATCTTTAGACGTATGCATAGAGTATTAAATATAGATAAAAATAAAAACTAATTGCACAGTTTGATCGAAATTGACGAGACGAATCTTTTGAGCCTAGTTAGTCTATAATTGGACAATATTTATCAAATACAAACGAAAATGGTACTGTTTCTATTTTGCAAAATTTTTTGGAACTAAACAAGGCCCAGTTGAATGGATTTGATGAAATAGTGCACGAAATCGGGATTCCGTTTTGTGTTAGGAATGATTTCTATGTGATGCCTCTATGCCAAGGAAAGATTGACTACAGTTTCAAGCTAACTCTATAGTTCTAATAAAACAGAGCACAAAATCTGGTTCCATTTTTAATGTTAGCGGTGCCTTCCAGTGAGGCCTCTTCAAGTGGTCCACGTGAAGTGGGGCACGAAATTGGGTTCCGTTTTAAATGTTGGTTGTGCTTTTCTGTGAGGCTTCGATTCTTTGAATGGTTACGATGAAATAGAGCACGAAAGCCGATTCAGTTTCAAAAGTTAGCCCTTCTTGTCTGTGAGGCCTCTTTGAATGTTTCTGATGAGCAAATCATGAAATCGGGTTCCGTTTTAAATGTTAGTGATGCTTTCAAGCCTCCATAAATAGTTCCAATGAAATAGAGCATGAAAGTCGGTTCCGTTTTAAATGTTAGCGGTGCTTTTTTGTGAGGCCTCTTTGAACGATTCCGATGAAGAGCACGAAAGCAGGTTCCGTTTTAAGTGTTAGTTGTGCTTTTTATGTGAGGCTTCTATGCTAAAATGTGTCATCTACGGTTTCAAGCTACTTGAATGGTTCCACTGAAATAGTGCACAAAACCAGGTTTTTGTTTCAAATGTTAGCAATGCTTTTCTATGAGGTTTTTTGCGCTAATAAAATTGTCATCTATAGTTTTAAAATAAAAAATTACAAGAAAAAAGATTTTCACAAACTGCCATCACGCAAGACATTAATGTTAAAGGTGTGAGATGACTATGAACTATCGATGCATCTCTAGTTATTCCAATAACATGGCTCATCTAGAAAGGTGAGATTTAGATTGCCTTTAATCTTCCTGGGTTTTATGAGGCCATAAGTTTTAATGATGTATTTTGTATCTCTACTAATTATGATAATGAAGGTGAACAAAAAAAAAAGAACACATGTAGTGATGGTTCTTTTGCATGATGAGTTCTTAGAGATATGGCAATAACATGTTATGGGCACATGTAGATGTGTGAAATGATATGTATGTGTACCACCGTGAGTAGTTGCATTAAGAAGTTGATTTTAGTTGTTAGGGGTGCTATTTGTAATGATTCTATGAAAGGAAACATTTGTTTCTAATCAAATAATAGATACGTGAAGTACAAAAATGCTATAATAGAATGAACTTGTCTTTTTTCCAAAGGAGGCGATGAACTTGTTGGAGCATGAGAGTATGTTCCATGTTATGATACTTTTATGTGAAAGGTGTCATCATCATGCATGATATTTGCATTAAATTGTTGAGAACATTCACCATGTGGTTTAGATTGCCTTTTTATAACATCATAAGTTTTTTGTTGTGCTTTTTCATAATGTGGTGAGAACATTCACCATGTGGTTTAAATTTTTGTTGTGCTTGTTCCATAATGTCTGTGCTAAGAGAAGCGGCGTCCACAAATTCAAACTTGTTGAGTGGGTTTGATGAAATAGTGCAAGAAATTGGGTTTCATTTTCGATGTTAGGATTGTTTTCATGAGATGCCTCTATGCTAAGAGAAGTGTCGACTACCAATTCAAGCTAATTGAATAGTTCTAATAAAACAACACAAAATTGGGTTCTGTTTTAAATGTTAGCGGTGCTTTCCAATGAGACCTCTTTGAATGGTTCTGATGAAACAGAGCACAAAAGTGGGTTTTGTTTTAAATGGTACTATGTTAGTGGTGCTTTTCTGTGAGGCCTCTTTGAACGGTTCTGATGAAACATAGTACGAAAATGGGTTTTGTTTTAAGTGTTAGTCGTGCTTTTGTGTGAGGTCTCTTTGAATGGTTTTAATAAAACAACACACAAAAGCAGGTTCTATTTTATATGTTATTTGTGCTTTTTATGAGGCTTCTATGCTAAGGAATGTGCCATCTATGGTTTCAAGCTACTTCAATGGTTTCAATGAAATCCACGTTTCTGTTTCAAATGTTAGCGATGCTTTTCTATGAGGCTTTTTTGCTAATAAAACTATCATCTAGAGTTTCAAATTATAAAAAGTTACAAGAAAAAAGGTTTTCACATATTGCGATCATGCAAGACATTGATGTTAAAGACACGAAAAGACTATGAACCATTGATGCATGTTAGCTATTACAATAATATGGCTCATCTAGAAGGGTGAGATTTGGATTGCCTTTAGTCTACCTGGTTTTTATGAGGCCATAAGTTTCGATCATGTGTTTTTATCTCTATTATTTGTCATAATAAAGGTGAAAGAATAGAAAAGACACAGTAGACATGTATTGATGGTTCTTTACATGATGAGTTCTTAGAAATATGACAATCACATATTATTGACACATGTAGATGTGTGAAAATGATATCTATGTTTACCATTGTGATTAGTAATATTAAGGGAGTTGATTTTTGTTGTCAGAGGTGCTCATTGTGACGATTCTATGAAAGGAAAAACTTTGTTTCAAATCAGATAATAGACACGTGAAGTACACAAGGATGAACATGTCTTTTTTCAAAGGAGGTGATGATCCCGTTGGATTGTATTAAAGGAGCATGAGAATGTGTTCCATTATAAATGCTATGATGCTTTTCAAAGCAAATAAAGGTGTCATCATCATGCATGATATTTAAATTAAAATTGTGAGAAAATGTGCCATGTGATTTAGATTGCCTTTTATAATACCATAGGTTTTGATTTGAGGTGGATTTTCTTTGATGGGTGATTTCCTAAAGGTAGGTGCTTGATTTGAATGGTAGTAGCACTCGAGATTCTGTAAAAGAAAAAGGTAATTGTGTTTTGATGACATACGAGCAAAGTACTATACTTTTAAGAAGGGACCTGTCATTTTTAAGGAGGCATGAACTAGTTTTGATGAAGTGCATTCTATCTCTAATTGTTGTGTGAAGAGAAGGGCTTGATTTTGATTGTTAGGGATTCTCTTTTGAGGACCCCAAGAAACAAAAGATTGGTTATGATAGGATGATAGAGGTGCAAAGTATCTAAATTCTATAGTAAGATGGACTTATCATTTTCCCATGATTAACTAGGTGCATTTGTTTGAGCCTTGTGTTAAAAAGTGTGATCTATGACTTTCAATTAGAACACTATAAGAAAATAATTATGTATAGATTGTTATCACAAGATACTATTGTATATTATTAGTTGGGGACTCTCATATTGCGAACACTCTTGTTGGACGCAGAGCTAGGCCCAAGCCTAAAGATGAAATGCATGGAAGGTCCAACCTTGAACTTACTGTCCTAGACTAGGGCATAATGAGCCCACTAAGAGCATGTTTGGCGTTGCTCCACTCTATCTTTTTTAGCTTTGCTCCAATTTCGATAGCCAAACAGGGACATGTGTATAAACTTTGTTCTAGAAAAAGGTGAAGTTGAAGACCAACTCTAGGTGTTTTATGGAGCATTTAAAGGGGTATTCCATAAATTCTAAGTATTTTGTGGAGCTACTTTGTGGTGGAGTTGGTGGAGCAGAGCTAATTTTGATGAAGTAGAGTAGTCCCAAACAAGCACTAAAAGACATATAGGTTCTTCCCGAGGGTATTCAGGTTAGTATTGTTTGTTTGCTCATTTAGGCTAGTAAAGCATTTTCTCTACTAATGGGTGCAAAAATGGATGTAGTGTAACTAAAACTATACCAAATTAAATAATTAATATGGTAAGTCATTATTATGTATGGTGGCTCATTAGTCTTTTAAGAGATGTTCTTAGAGGTATGATGTACACGGTTTGTTCATAGAAGTGATTGTCTGTGTATTTACAAGTGTCTGAGTTTGATGAGTGCACTATTGTGTCTTAGCCATAAACTAATATAGGCTAAATTATTATGATTTATAAGCTATACATAATAATTTATAACATTATTAATTTGACTTTTGCTTTATAATTTGCACTAGAAAGTGTTTGAGATCAACATTGTTTTTCCTTAGGACTTAGGAGTTCTCATCAGCTTGTTCGCTCCAGCTATTCAGCAGTGTTTTTCTCTCATAAGAAATCTGCCAACAATACTTTCTGCCATGTATCTAATATTTTCTCTCCGTATATTATATATAGCAATTGATGCTTTGATATTTATAGAGAGGAGTCTATATTTTTTTGTTTTACCTTGGGCCACAAAAATCTGAGGACTTGGCCCTGCATCAGCCAACTGCCTGAGTCAAGGGACTGCAGTTGGTGTGCAACACGAAGTCACCAACACAATTTATGAATAGTTGATATGATGCTACCACCTCACTAGAGATTAGTTAGTAAGCAGCTGGTGTAGTTGGTTCCTGCATGGAGGTTTGGTATAGAGGCATGTTCCCGCTGCAACCTATGTAGAATCTAAAAATATCACAAACACAACTGATGGTAGTAATATAGGAGTAAATTTGTACAGTATCTTCGGTTCCGAGCATATACTGCCTTTGTTTTCAAGCAGAACGTGCCCAAGTATTTAACATATATATACATATACTTGCTCACTCACCATGCATGTCTTTCTCTTGCCGGTGGATATATGCATTTTCTTTCAAAAACCCTGAGAGAGCGAATGTTTTCAAGAAAAAGTCATGCTTACCCTAAGCCAATAATGCGTTTCCTTGCTCCACCACCACACACAGAAGCACATGAATCATAGTCGGTTTCTACCACATGATGAGTGTAGTGGTGCCACACAAACCTGATCGACCTGGGGTGTCCACAGATATCTCAACAGCTCACACACTACCTACCAGTCGGGACACAAATTCAAGTCAGCAAGTGTGCATGCTGCTGCTGTGTTTGAAATTTAAGAGAGGTACCTACCGAATAGGACCAATATTATGTCGTCTCAGCCGTGTCATGAGAGGTTAACAACCTCGGCCTCCTTGCCAAGCTGCTATGATGATGGGGTTCTCCTGGTCTTGGTCACCTCAAGCTAATAGTGTCAGCAGCTTATGCAAGGCATGACCGTGCGCTTGGTCGGTTGGTATAATTGAAATGTCATCTATTAATACTCGTGTAAGTACAATCAAGGCTTCAGCTGGTGCATTGACCTCTCCGTAAGGCCAGTCTCAGTGGAGAGAGTATTATAACGTTGTTTTCAAAGTTACCATGTCATGTGAAATGAAATGAAACTCGAATGAAACTCCCACTCTCAATGGAGAGTTTCATTCTATGGTTTCATAGGCATTTAATTTCAAAACTCATAAAAAGTTGGTAATCGTGCCAAGAAAGTTTCATATTTAGATAAAACTCATTTCTTCTCTTTTCTTAAATACACTGTTATGTCATCCAATATGCCTATGTGGCAGCCTATTTAATATGAATAAAACCCAAATCAAACTCCTAGTGAGACTGGCCTAATATGAACACTGGAGTCTTTTCCTTTAAGAAAAAATGATGCACGTTACTATATGTGGCCGGGGTGAAAGCAATTTCGATTACCACTACACAACATGGGAAAATAATAAATGTTGTCATGGTGGTGGAAATTATTGGAAACTAACTGTAATGAAAATAGGAGGTGAATTGTAGGTAGAGTGGTACTTACTACTCCCTCTATACCCATAAAACAAGTCGTTTCGGACAATGACATGGTCTCCAAAGTCTAACTTTAACTTTTTGTTTTTATAAAAGTATTTATTAAAAAGTGGTATAGATATATTTTTATGAAAGTACTTTTCAAGACAAATCTATTCATATGGTTTTCATATTTTCAAACTCAACAACGTTCTTCATGATTTATATTCCCAATTTTTGACTCAAACCTTGTTCAAAACGACTTGTTTTATGGATATGGAGGCAGTACATATCAATTTCCTATTTTTTTTGTTTATTATATGCTATAGTCAGGCAAATAAGCAATGGTATACAAGCTCAGTTATGGAATACGCATGTTCTACAGTACTCTAGGCTGCTATCGTTCTTTTTTTTTTAAGTTATTACTCTACCCGGTCCTATATATCTGGCGCACGCTCATTTGTTTCATTTGGCCAAATTATTTGGTATATAGAGGGTACCGAGAGCTAGTTAAACGAGGCGTTCTCAGAACTTTCACCGGCCTATACGAGTACTACCTGGACTTGTTTAGTTCACCCTGAAATTTAAAAAGTTTTAAGATTTTTCGTCACATCGAATCTTACGATATATGTATGAAGTATTAAATATAGACGAAAATAAAAACTAATTACACAGTTTATCTGTAAATCGTGAGACGAATCTTTTAATTCTAGTTAATTTATAATTAGATAATATTTGTTAAATAAAAACGAAAGTATTACATTAGTGAAATCTGAATTTTTTTTGAACTAAACAAGGTCAAGCCCCACTTCACCTTCGTCCTCTGCATTCAGATTGAGATCGGACATCTTCAACATGATCTGTACAACGACACAGGCACACAGCAAGGTATACAGAAACAAGACCAGCGAGCTTTACAGATGTGGCCTTGTTTAGTTCAGCCTGAAATCCAAAAAGTTTTTAAGATTTTCTATCACATCGAATCTTGCGGCACATGCATGAAGTATTAAATATAGACAAAAACAAAAACTAATTACACAGTTTAGCTGTAAATCATGAGACAAATCTTTTGATCCGAGTTAGTCCATGATTAGATAATATTTATCACAAACAAACGAAAATGCTACAATACCGAAAACTTTTCATTTTTCGGAACTAAACAAGTCCAGAAAAAGAATGAAATGCAAAACGGAGCCTTACCTTGTTTGTTCTATATCAAACTCAAATAAGGTCTTGTTTAGATGTGAAAAAATTTTAGATTTCTCTACTGTAGCACTTTCATTTGTTTGTGGTAAATATTGTCTAATCATAGACTAACTAGGATCAAAAGATTCGTCAGACGATTTACAGGCGAACTGTGTGATTAGTTTTTGTTTTCGTCTATATTTAATGTTGCATGCATAATTGGATGTGTACATCCCCGGATGTAGAGGCCGGATATTGAATATCCTTTATCGAAAAAAAAATGTCGCAAGATTTGATGTGACGGGAAATCTTGGAAACTTTTTGGTTTTCGGGATGAACTAAGGTAAGTCTTCAGGTACCTCATCCCAATCAAATGGATTGGGAAGGAACACCTCGACTACAGCTTCCTGCACCGGCTCATTGATGTCAATGCCAATTCCTTGAGGTGGTTCGGCCGTGGTAGATGATGCTCATGCTAGTAGGAATAGTGTGGAGAAGATGAAGAGTGTTGTTTCCTACGCATGGCTATTGATAGAGCAGGTTCAGAACGATACAGCTTCAACTTGTTTAAAATTTCACTTGGCGTCCAGATTTCGTTTTGGTTTTCATCTGCTTGAGCGAGAAGATAGCGCCAACGCTCCTTTTTAGGCCTTGTTTGGTTAGCACTTTCATTTTTATTTGATAATTATTGTCCAATCATAGACTAACTAGACTCAAAAGATTCGTCTCGCAAATTACAGATAAACTACGCAATTAGTTATCCTTTTTATCTATATTTAATGCTTCATATATGTACCATAAGATTTGATGTGACGGGAAATCTTGAAAAAATTTTGGAAACTAAACAAGACTTCAGTTGAGAAAAATATGAAGGGAAATCTTAGGGACGGTGCCAATACTCGTCTTGTTCTCTGGACGCCCACGCCAGATATAGAGGATGGGAGGGAGTACTAGTTTCTCTGTCCTAAATTACAGGCTCCAACGGTTTATGAGATTTCAATAGTTCTAAATTTTTTTTTTTTTTGCGAACGTCAATAGTTCTAAATTTGATACTACTATCTATAAGAAAGAAGAAAACATGGCTTCCGACCATCTTCCGCCCCTGCTGTCTGACCGTCATGAATTATATACTCTATGCTGCCTCGTCAACGTCAAGAGGAGCCCCTACAAAATCTGTGATAGAATAGAGCTTAGAACTCGTACTTTGTCAATCTCAAAAAAAAAAAAAAAGAACCCGTACCTTTTTTTAATTTTAAAAAAGAGCTCGTACTTTGTGAATCATGCATGCCAATTGCCAACGGCAGGCCCTGTTCAGTGTTCACACACTTGATGCCGCAAAGCTTCATCATTAGGAGGGTGTTATCAGTACCAAATAATTAATTAGCCTTCGGCCGCCACGCGCTGATGAGGTAATCCGTCCAACGCAAGGCGATGACGCCCGCGGCCGCGTTTCCTGCGGATCTACAAATAGATTTATTTTTTTACGAATTACTCCCATATATATAATCTGCAAAATTAATCTATTTATGGGTTCATGGATAAATCCGGTTGCATGCATTCCTTTTTCGACACCAATCAGCCTCAACCTTCAATAATCTTTCCTGTCCCAGTCGATCGTCTACCAGACAAAATGCAGGCCTATCCATTCTCAAATGAAGTGCAAGCTTATAGTTTAGGAGCTTACAAACACGCAGGCATGCACTTTATCCTTGTATAAACTGACATACACACTCTCTATCTCTATAAACATATTCACACTCTATCTCTATAAAGATATTTGAAAGATCGATTTAATTTAGTCGGCCTTGAAATGAAATTATCAAAGATAGACTCTATGGACGGACTCATCTCCTACGTACAATTCAAAAAAAATAGTGTTGTTAGATAGTGAGATAAATTCAAGCACATGTTATATTTATATATGGACTTTACTATGGTACACTCAAATAACTGTGGACCGTCGATCTAAATAACAATTATCACATATTACCTCGTAAGAGGTAATAATTATATAAGAAAAATATCTTTCTATTAGATATAATATGCATGCATGATCTAACTTTTCTAACATGACCTGAATAGTATTTTATAACATGTGCATAGACACACACATGCATAGTATTGGGATGGGACGCACGTTTGTGTAGCCATATTTTATTTTATTTTATTTTATTTTATTTTATTTTATTTTATTTTATTTTATTTTAT
>Ga0182004_10003926_pt1 | contig 11895 bp, 6 predicted proteins | sample Sormic07211540_1_FD_120479 | JGI IMG/M metagenome (GOLD analysis project Ga0182004, IMG submission 120479) | Endophyte microbial communities from Sorghum bicolor roots, Mead, Nebraska, USA - 072115-40_1 MetaG | ecosystem: Host-associated > Plants > Roots > Unclassified | place: USA: Nebraska... | reverse complement strand
GGTGCAACAGCGGAATCATTATTGCAGCTTGGTTTATGGAGAAAACCCAAACTGTGTGGCTCAGCGGCCTGCGGTGTGTTCGACAGAATGCGGCATGCATCCAACCGCAAGAAGACGGCCGGCCGCTGCTAACAGGGTGTCAGCATTCTGCCCGGAGGATCCCATCCAGCAACGTCATCCACAAGGTTGTTTACTACTACTACTACAGTACTACTATCTGGCTACACATCGGTCGATGCTTTTTGCTACCCTCGCATAATTAATCAAAGGGAGGTTCGTTAGCTATATATCATTCTTATGATCTGACTTCTGCTGGCCTTGTTTAGTTCAAATTTTTTTGAGAAATCGACACTATAGCACTTTCGTTTGTATTTGATAAATATTGTTCAATCATAGACTAACTAGGCTCAAAAGGTTCGTCTCGCTAATTACAAATAAACTGTGCAATTAGTTATTTCTTTTATCTATATTTAATGCTCTATGCATGTTCCGCAAGACTTGATATGACGGTAAACCTAAAAAATTTTGCAAAATTTTTTGGAACTAAACAAGGCCACGCGTATGGTCAAGCCACCAAGGAAAAGTGGAGTGGGAGAGGGGAAATCCCTGTGCAATTGTAATAAGGAAACAAAAGCACGTCACAAGATATTCCATTGTTTTTGAAGTGCAAACACATGTAAATTTGCAGACATTCAACTTAAAGATATGGAGAATAATTAAGAGATTGAAGGACAAGTCTACAAACATCTGTAACATGGACGCGTCATTGGTCCACTACTCTGCTTTCTATCGAGATCAACAACAAGTACTAGCAAGAGGAGTGCTTTAGCCTTTAGTAGTGGAGGTGCTGTTGATGCCTCACCATTCTGATGCCCGGGTACGGTTTCAAACTTTTGTTTGGCACGAAGTTTTGCTGTGCTTTCCTTCACCACTATGACTAGACTTTTCTTTGGCAGACAAGTTTCGCTTTGTTCAAAGATTTGTTGAGATGCCTCTACCTCACTAAAGTTTTATAGGACACAAGCGGCTTTAGTAGTTTAGTGCCACTGGAGCTACGAAACACACCTCTCTCTCTCTCTCTCTCTCTCTCTCTCTCTCTCTCTCTCTCTCTCTCTCTTATCTAACTCAGCTGCAGCGCCTACTTCTACCTTCTGTGGATCTGCATCCTGATTCCTGAACCCAGAAGTTCTGTGATTTTTAGAGTCAAATGCAGTGCCATGTCTCGAGTTATGGAGTAGGAGAAAGAAGCTGTCTGATCTGAAATTAAAGGTACCTACTTTGATCCAGCACAATGTCTGATTAATGGTTCTGCACATCTTTCTCACGTGGTTTGCTCAGTATAACCAATCGGTTTTCCCCCCTTCTGAATATTTTCAGTGAGTGCTGTACATACCAGACGTCTGGTTGCTGTTACTCTGATTTTCTGGAGCCCTTGGTACGCTGATCTTTCCCTGTATCCTCACATATATACTTATGGTTCGTGATGATGTAATATGAAATTGGCTTACAATAACTATACAGTGGAAGGGATTTCACAAATGATTCTCCAAAAGGAGAGATAAACACACCTAATATGTGTCCATTGAGTTCGAGTATGTGAAACATATATAATCTCCAGACAGTTATTTCATTTATTTTTTCTTGAATACGTAGACAGTTATTTCATAACTTTATGCTCTAGTTGACAATTGATGTTTGTACATTAACAGTAGCAGTGCCGCAGAAGCTTGTAAAACTAAGTATGACTATTGGTTGCAGTTTCATTCACAGGGACTTCACAAGAGAGTTTATGAAATATGACCGGACTAGAGGCTGCCTTAGCATCTGGACTGTTGAAGGTCACAGGCAGCAAGTTATTTCCACTGATTGCCAGTGAATTTGCCTCCATAATGGGTGTAACAAAAGATCTCTCTGAGCTCCAGGATATACTTGCAGAGATTACTAGCTGGCTGTTCACAGTTCGTGACAGAATAGAGAGTGAGCCATCCTGTCGATGGGTTTTAAAATTGAAAAATGTTGCTTATGATATTGATGATTTACTGAATGAAGTCTTGATAGAGGAGGAGAAACACAAGATGGGCATCAATGGCGATAACTGTTCTAGAGCTGATTATTTCTGTGCAAAACCAAAGTCGTTTCTATTCCGATGCAAGATGGCCCATAAGATCAAGGCAATTAAACATAGATTCTCTGAGATTGTAAGGCAAAGAAGCGATGTCAGCACTATACTGAATAATTTGCCTTCTTATCAGCATTTTCCAAGTAAAAAGAGGGCAAATGGGGAGATGTCTTTGTTGTGCAATGTTGAACAATCGAGAATACCCATAAGGAATCTGGAGAAGGATGGCATCATAAAAAAGCTTATAGAATCTAATGAAGGAGAGAATGTCTGGATAGTTTCTATTGTTGGGTTAGGTGGGTCTGGCAAAACTACACTGGCCAAACAAATCTGCCATGATGTCAAGATAAAGCAGCACTTCAAATCTACAATATTTTGGGTTCATGTGTCTGAAGAATTTGATGTGAAAGAGCTTATCGGGAAGCTTTTTGAAACTATCCTTGAGCAAAAATCAGATCTCCATGCCCAACAACACATGGTCGATGCAATTTCAAGCAAATTGAGAGGCAAGAAATTTCTTCTTGTCCTGGATGATGCTTGGCATGATGACCGGCTTGACTGGGAACAATTCATGGTTCATGTGAACTTTGGAGCACCTGGAAGCAAGATTCTGCTAACTACTCGTGACGAAAAGGTTGCTGAAGCAGCAAAATCTAGGAATATATTCAGCCTGGCGTTCTTGTCAGAGGTCGAGAGTTGGAACTTGTTTCTAGAGAGTTCTGGGTTGGTGGAGGATGATTTGGAATATGAGTTTATGCAGGTTGGAAAAGAAATTGTGAATAAATGTGGCGGGGTGCCGCTAGCAATCAGAACTCTAGGTTGTGTCCTCTATGACAAGAGGAAAATAAACACTTGGAGGGCCATAAGAGCAAGTAACTTATGGAATGTTGATAGTATAAAAGATAGAGTGTTTGCATCATTGAAATTGAGCTACATTCACTTGCCAGATCATCTGAAGCAGTGTTTTACATTTTGCTCTATATTTCCAAAAGGCTATGAAATCACGAAAGACCACTTGATTGCCCAATGGATAGCCCATGGATTCATTAATGCAATGAATGAAGAGCTGCCAGAAGATATTGGAAGTGCTTACTTTGATTCTCTTACGAAACTCTGCTTTCTTCAAGATGCACCAAGAAAAATCTTCACTTGTCAACTAGTATACAAGATGCACGACCTGATTCATGATCTCACTCGGCAAATTTTACAGCACGAAATGGTGACATCTCTACAGAAGAATATAACACCAAACTGTATTCTCAGATGCCGATATTTATCTTTGACTTCAACTACCGAGAAGGTTTCCAGTAACCTATTTGACAAGGCCCATGCTCTCTATGTCTCTGGTGGTAACATATCTTTTGAAAAACCAATGAAGAAGTGTTGCAACATCCGTAGTGTTGTTCTGGACTATACAAGTGATACCCCATTTCCACTATTCATACTAAAGTTTCAATTTCTTGGTTACCTAAAGATATGTAATGTTAATTGCACGGAATTTCCAGAAGCTATCTCAAGCTGTTGGAACTTGCAGGCACTTCATATTATGCAGTGCAAAGGCTTTTCAATGTTACCTGAGTCTATTGGCAAGCTTAAGAAGCTGAGAACTCTAGAGTTGTTGATGGTTACTGACATTAGGAGTCTACCACAATCTATTGGTGATTGTCAAGACCTGCGATCTTTGCAGATATATTACTGTAACACACTCATTGAGATACCCAGTTCCATAGGTAAGATTGAAAAGTTAAATGTGCTTGGTATTGTCAATTGTGTGTGTTTGAACAACCAGCTGCAAAACTTTACTTGGGAACCTAGAAATCTGGATACAGTTAATTTATCGGGTTGTCATAACCTCAGAGATCTTCCAAGTGCCTTTTCTTGTCGTACATTGCGCACTATGGATCTTTCTCGAACCGACATCACCTTACTTCCTCAATGGGTCACATTAATTAGTACTCTGGAATGCATAAAGCTTGAATATTGCACGAAGTTAGTGGAGTTGCCCAAAGACATAACAAACTTAAGAAGGCTCGAAGTATTGTACCTAAATGGTTGCTCAAAACTCCGTTGCATGCCATCAGGGTTTGGTCAGCTGACTCGTTTGAGATGGCTTGGCCTGTTTGTTGTGGGATGTGATGGAGATGCTGCAAGAATATCAGAGCTTGAAAATCTTGATATGATTAGTGGTTGGCTGAGAATTTGTAACCTCAAATATCTAAAGGATCTAGGTGATGCTAAGAAAGCTTGCTTGAAGAAGAAGCATAACATACATTCACTGACATTGAATTGGTCTCGATATGAAACGGAAGAAGAATTAGTGTCAGATATTGAAGAAGACCTGAGCGTGCTGGACTCTCTTGAACCACCATCAGGAATTGAGTTCTTACAAGTTATTGGTTATCTGGGTCCCCATTTGCCTTGTTGGATGAGGAAGCAAAGTGATTCTTCTTGTTCTGGATCCATTATGACAAATCAAACCAGCTCACCAAAATTCCTTTGGCTAACCGAACTATCACTGGAACTGTTGCTGAACTTGAAGTCTCTGCAAGGTCTTGTGGAGTTGCCGTCATTGTGGGCTTTATCGTTGATCGGAATGCCTAATTTGGAAGAGCTGTGGATTACAGATGGTTTGGAAATTGGTGACGAACAGGTGGGAGTCAAGTACTGTTTCCCTGTGCTGACCAATCTACATATAGAGCGCTGCCCAAAATTGTTTGTGAAGCCCTGGTTGCCACCAGGTTTGGAGATATTGACATTCGAAGAAAGCAATGAACAGCTGCTGTCCCCAGGTAGTTTATTCTCCTGTCAGCCTACACCTCCAGTCTCGTCTTCCTGCAGCGCGCTCGTGACAGTTCCTATGCTCAAGGAGCTGAGGCTACACAGAGTGACAGGCTCAGCGCCGGTTTGGGAGGTTTTACAGCACTTGACCTCCCTCCAGCTGCTGCACATCACGAGATGTTCTACTCTTTGCAAGCTGCCTGAGGGGATCCAGCACCTGACCTCCCTTCAACAGCTCGCGTTGGCAGAATGTTCTGCCCTTGAATCCCTGCCCCAGTCCATAAAACGTCTTACAGCCCTGAAGAAATTGTTCGTTTCTGGCTGCCGTGGCTTGACCGAGCGTTGTGAGGAAGGAGTGGGGGATGACTGGCACCTTATCTCCCATATTCCTGATGTGATGGTAGATGATATAGAGCTTCTACTCCAACGTCACAGAGCATGTGCATCTGCTACCTCTTGAGTTAGGTGGTTTGGGACTGTGGGTAATTCTACGCCATCTCTTAGCACTCTTTTACAGGTAATATGGTGCTTCAATCCTAATATACATATTCGTTATTAGTAGAATGAAATATTACAGACATTTTAGCCTAATCACCCGTATTAGCAACAGTGGCTAAATCATTTCTCACTCCTCCAGTATCTTCCTTCTGGCATCAATGAATCTTGATCTCATAGCGTACACATGAGTTCATAGCATTGGTAATGTCCAACCCTTGGAATGATTACCTGTTATAGACCCTTTTTGCAAAGATTTTAGGTTAGGTTTTTGTGGCTCCAAGAATCACTCAGAAAATAAACTATGGCATTAGATTGGTTTCATATTTGTCAGGAAAACTCCAAATACATCAGATTTTTTTTTTTTGTAAAGTTTGCAAATTGATTTTAAATTTAGCAAAACATTTTAGTTTCGTATGTTTAGTTTTTTTAAGCTTTCTGGGTCTGGTCTTTGTGTGAGGTTTTATTTTTATACAAACTTTGCTGAAAGTCTTTAATGCTTTGAAAATGCATCAATATCTTTACACCTCTATTTATATGCAGAACCAAATTTACAGATCTCACAGCCCTTCGACTTTTCAAATTGGCAGAATGTGATGCATTGACATTGCCTCCAGAATCCAGAGGGGATCGGACAACTGTCTGCACTTCGATCACTCCGTATCAGCGAATGTTCTGCCCTTAAATCCCTGCCCAGTCCATAAAACGTCTTACAGCCCTGCAGAAATTGTTCCTTTTTTGGCTGCCGTGGTTTGACCAGGCGTTATGACGGAGTGGGAGATGACTGGCACCTTATCTCCTGTTGGGCTCTATGTGTGTGTATATTGGGCCCAGCCCATGTATAGTGTATTGTGTGTGTATATATATATACAAGTGCTATTCTACACCCTAGGTGTAGAATACTATTCTACACCCTAGGTGTAGAATACTATTCTACACCAAACTATTGTACTGAACAAAATTTAATATTGTTCAGTACTTGTATTTCAGTATTTTTCAGTATTTCAGGGTCCTGGGTGTAGTCATGAATGATCTCAAATTTGACTTGCGGTGTAGAATAGCGCTACCGTGTATATATATATATATATATATGGAGCTGATAACTCAACATATCTTAGAATCTAACTCATTCACCAATTTTCCTTGGCACTTGATTAAAATGTTTTTAGTAATCTAACTCATCTTTGCCCCCCCCCCCCACCAACACACACTTGTAGGTTCCGTATAATGCTTCGATGTATGTTGCGTGTAGCATCCATGTTTAGTAATGACATTTCTAATGCAGACTCTATCATGGTTTCTATGACCATTTATCATCATTTTATTCATTGCATTTTACCGATATGACAGCCTATTTACTGATGAGAAAGAAGAAAAAGAGAAGAAACTGAAAGAGAAGAAACTGTTTGTTAATAAGGCCAGTCTCAATAGGATTTTATTAGAGTTTTATGAACATCAAATATGCTGATGTAGCACCATATTAATAAAGAGAGAGAAGATAAAAGTTTTATAGAAATAGAGAGAGTTTCATAGGGATGAAACTAAACTGTTTTCAAAATATGGATGTGTTGGAAACTAGGCCATGCTTAGTTAGGGTTTTATAACTTAGTTTCCAATGCATCTATATTTTGAAAATAGTGCAGAAGAGTTTCATCTCCATGAAACTCTCTCTACTCCCATGAAACTTTTTCTCACCTCTCCCTTCATTAATATAGTGACACACACTAGTATATTTAATATCTATAAAACTCTGATAAACACAATTGAGACTAGTCTAAGATATAAAAAAGATAAATGGATAAAAGTGTCCCCACCAAGATGCCGATGAAAGACTTTGCAACGAATTCAGCAAGTGATGAAGAGCTCGTCAAACTATCGAAAGATATGTTCTAAAAGTACATACCACACCTCTGGACACCCCAGCCGATCGACACGAGAGACAATCTGTTCCATATAGAACAAAGGCGGTGATCCATTCTAAAAAGGAAGGAAGAGAGAGATCTCTAGTTAGGTCTTGGTGATGACCGCCGGAGGGGAAGTACGAGAAGGCGGACATCGGGCTGCTATCAGTCGCCTGGCGAGCCTAACCCTACAAGGCCAGGAGATCGATACATCTACGCATCCTTCGAGACTGATGAAACCGCTCGGCAGCGTTGGGGGCAGAACCTGCGTGTGGTTTCTACCACGCCCACCGGATCCGGCCGGCACCCACTGTAACATAAAAAAAACTATATTTAAAAATCACTCGCATTAAAAGTTATTTTTAAAATATATTTCAAACAACTATAAAGCATTTGAGCTTTATATTATCTCTTTCTAATTGTTTTTTATCCATCCTAGTTATCTATCTTTTAATACATCCTGCACAACATGGTATCAACGTCACCTATCCGCTCTTCATCTCTCTCGCTCGCTTTGCCTAATACCCGGCAACGACACATGCGCCGACCCCACCACCATCATCGTAGCAGCGCACTCACGCTCGGCCTCTCGCCGAGCACAACCGCTCGCACGCGCACCGCGACATGTGGGCTCCATCTCCCGCCTTTCCCTCGCTCCTCTTTTGTTATACAAAAAGATAGCAAGTCGCAATGCATAGTCGGGCAATACTCATATTTTTCGTGCACAACAAGCACCAGCAGGCCTACATGCAAAAAAGTATAGAAGTGCACCCACACACATGGTATATCTCATGCATGCATGCAAGACAAGCCACTGTCCGTTTACATGCACCTACATGCAAGGACATGGTGATTAGGCACCGTCCATTTGCATGCACGGTGCGTGCAAATTAGGCACCATCCACCTGCAGCATCGTCCTGTCGTCATGTGTAGCCATGGCACTACAGTGGCATTATTAATGTTAAGAAGCTGAGCACCAGAGACACAACCTCACTTCTCTGGCCTATAAAAAGGTACTCTGGGGTGCTCTCTCTCAAGCACGCTCACTCACTCACTCACTCTTGCTTCGCGTATATCGTATACGGCCATACGCACAAGCTGAGCTCGACTGTCGTCGCAAGACGAGGTGAGCAGCTCATGAGCATCCCTTTGCTCGCCTAAGTCTTCCTATGGTATTTTTCCTGTATCTCTCATTGTATTTGTCTATGCTAATTCACTGCCAAGAAAGCTCCACGAACCATGATGTACAGAAGAACTCTAATGATTTCTGCTAATTTCTCTCTTTTCATACATGTGTCGGCCATAAGCATTAACTCCGCCATATAGTACATGCATGCACCATACACTACCTGACAATCTCTTATGTGAGCATTCATTCCTTAATTATGTGTTAATCTTTTTCGCGTGATTAAATTTCGGCTATTTCACAAATGCCACATGCTAACTCTGATTTTGACGATTCTTTTTTCCTAAATTCATCTAAAATCATGATCTACCTCCCATATTAATTTCATGATTTTTAGAACTCATTTAAATTTATGTGATTAATTATCTATGCCTGTTCCTTGTATCGGTCGTCGTGTATTTTAGCTGACGGAGTGAACGAGCCAGAGAACGACGACGTCGGAGACGAGTACCACGAGTTCGACACTAAGGATCTGAGCTGCTAGCAGGAGTTTGCCGAGGACGCCGACAGAGGCAAGTCCAACCTATTTCCCTTGATGCATATTGATCCTATTTTTAAACACAACTCGTAGAAAGCGTTTAAATACTACATGTACGATATATGTACGAGGTATTTTTACTGCTTAGTTAAAACACGTTGAATGGCCATCCTTGAATTAATATTACCCGGTAATTGTCTTATTCAAACCTAGGAACAAATGATATGCTATGATAGAAATATTATTATCTTGTTACTCATCCTGGATACTCATCACTATATTTTTTTAAATATAATAATTTTAAAAGCAAAACTATGTGAGTGGTGAAAATAAATTATGGGTATTGTGAAAGGGTTAATGAACAAGTTATAGATATGATTACTATAGAGATGGGTGGATGAGATCCCTTTTTGGGATGCCTTGGTGTTGTGGCTTATACCTTTTAGGGTTAAGCGTGAAGATATCTGCCTTGTCTCGATTAAGGACTGAGTTGATGATTCATCTTGCCTAACTCATTTATCGTACAACCACTCGCCTTGCATGAGAAAGACTTAGTCTAAATCCCTCTAGTTAGTGTGGCAATCACCTGAAGGCAGATGTGCAACATGACACTAAGAGATGTATGTAAAATTATAGAAATATATGAAATGTAAAGAGCTCTCTGAATTATTATGGTATCATGAGATGTGGCTTTAGTGTTCTCATGGTGAGCGTTATTACTTAGCTATGGAGGGTAATGACTTTGATGGATCTATGCTTGCACGACGGTGTAAATTATGGTATCCTACATATGGTAAAAATGTACAACCTTTGCATAGTGTAAATCTATCTAGATAGTTGTGTCCGCAGTCTCGAACGAGTTATGGTTTGGTTTCAACAACTAGATGGATTGGAATGAGTGGAAATATGAGAGTGAGTGTGATTTTGGAAATGTGGTTGTCTGCCATTGTGTTGTGGGAACAAGGGTTCAACAACACTTAAAAATAGTGATTAAAACTCCAATTTCAGAAATACTATCATATACGAAAAAAGAGGTATTTTACAAAAATATTTATGAAATAAAACCCGCATGTGTAAAAAGATAGCTTTATGCAAATAAAACTCAAGTCTTATCCTTGATTTATCCATATGCATATATTGATATCCCTTTTCGTAGGGTAAGGTTGAATTTGCTGAGTACTCCCTCCATACCCATAATTCTTGACGTTTAGGACATGATTGTGGTAACCAAGAAATAATTAATTAGGGGTTAGTTTTCCATATCTGTCCCTAATAAATAGAGTGGCGGGTGCTCTCTATACGAGAAAGTGCAGTTGGCTAGTGCACTGCTACTAGTGTGTCGTGATCCAGGTTCGAGCCCTGATGGCTACTTATTTTTTTGATCCATCGGTAGACCACAAGGACGCGAGCCATCGGGGGTATTTCCGTCCGCACGAGCCGCTGCGATGGTAGGACGACAAGTTTCGCGAAAATCATATAGGAGTCCAGAACGTCAACTTTTCAACTTTTCTAGGTACGGAGGGAGTACTTTGTACTCAACTTTGCTTTATTAAATAGAGGAAAATTCGGACTTCGATCCCAAAGTGACGTACGTGTAAGATCGTGTCTGTACCCCAACTAAGCCTATGACATTAGAACTCGTCAGATGTTTATTTCCACGCTGGTATAATAAATATGTTACTGTTCCTCAGGTTGACCCGGGGTGCTTCACCCACGTCGTCGCCCAGCACTGGCACTGCCCCCTAGGGAGCTCGCTCCGCGTCTGCCTATTGAGCCACCAAACTCGCATGTCTTCTTCCTTGCGCACGGTCATGGTCGCTAGCCTCAGCCATGAGATGGTGGCCATGGCGCCTGGGGACTCATCGTCGCCAAGGCCCTGCTTGGAGCTCGCTCGCACGGCCGCCATGGTTTTTGGCTGAACAGGGGGAGATGTGATGCTTGTCGTAGTCTACCTTGGCTGGCCGCCGGATCTGCCGCGCCTTAGGCCCTCTGGCCTGCAGGCCGGCCTGCTCTGTCATTGCCCTCTGTGCTTGCCGTCGAGCCTCGACACCCTCGTGCCGTGCTCCGGCCACATGCCGCAGTTCGTCCCGTAAGAAGAGGACAACGGGGAGAGTGCGTGATTGGCTGTGTCATCTCATGATATAAGTATGTTTTATTGAGACGTATTTTTGTTGAGATGTGTAAGGTGTATTCCACAACTGATCAGCTATCTTTGCGTTGTATATTGAATTTCTTTATCTATAGAAACTAGTATTATAAACTATGTATTGGAAAAGATAGTTTCTTGTGATGAAGTCTTCAAGGTATAAAAACTATGATGGTTTCTAGAAGTGCCCTAATGGAGCAACTTGGTTAGCGGTGCTATACAGGTGCAAGACCCACACCTCACATGGATTGCAATAGCATTTTTGCATTTTGCTTTGGACCGTAGCCCTTTTGTAACGCCTCTAGTTTACTCAATCTTTGATAGACCGTGTGCTCAGATTTGTCAAGCAAAAGAGAATGCACTAATTCATGTGTTGACAATATCCGTAGAGAACCGGTAGTAATACTTATATTATTATTACTGTCGTGTCCATCCTTAAGCCGGCAAAATGAACTTATTGCCATGTCTCACTACCACAAAACTGAATACCTTTGAGGGTCAAAAACCATCAAGGAAACCCCTAAAACCGCCAAGAAAATCAATATTGGCAGCTAGCACTCAAGGAATAGCCGCCAAGAGTAGAGAGACAAGGAAATACTATTTCCTTGAGTGCTGGCCGTCACAAATCATTTCCTTAAGGGTTAAACCGTCAAGAAAATAAATTAGTAGTCAGATTTTTAGCATCGTCAAGAAAATATAACGACACCCAAGGATATAGGTTTCCTTGAGTGCCAATGACACTCAAGAAAATGTAAGAACACCCAAGGATATAGGTTTCCTTGAGTGCCGAT
>Ga0182004_10003925_pt1 | contig 11895 bp, 9 predicted proteins | sample Sormic07211540_1_FD_120479 | JGI IMG/M metagenome (GOLD analysis project Ga0182004, IMG submission 120479) | Endophyte microbial communities from Sorghum bicolor roots, Mead, Nebraska, USA - 072115-40_1 MetaG | ecosystem: Host-associated > Plants > Roots > Unclassified | place: USA: Nebraska... | reverse complement strand
TTTTTTTTTTTTTTTTTTTTTTTTTTTTTTTTTTTTTTTTTTTTTTTTTTTTTTTTTTTTTTTTTTTGTTTTTGTGGGGGGGGGGGGGGGGGGGGGGGGGGGGGGGGTTGGCTGTTTTTTTTGAGGAAACCATGAGTAGAAGGAAAATATAAAGATAACTATCACAAAATAAAATAATAAATGTGAAAAACAATGATGAAAAGGCAACATCATGGGCTTCCGAACCCTTGACCCTTCCCTTAGGAGGTTGATGGTTGAACTAATGAAACCGTTAACTGAGACTTTGATCGGTTTGTTGTCCAGTACGGTCTAAATAACTTTGCCCCTGGCCCTGGGCTGTACACATGCATTAGTGGAATCCGCGGTGAGGGCGGCACATGGAAAATCGAGAGAGGTCTAGTTTTCATGTTTGATGGAAGTGTAACAATATTCCTGCCACTAGCAGCGGTGAACATTAGTTTTCTGTCTTCGATAGAAAATTCTATGTGGTCCAGGCCTGTCACATTCTCAGGGACCCGAAAGTAGTATGATCCTGTAAAATATTACAACAGTTTGGCTTGCACAATAGTTTGTATATTTTAAGCTTATATAAGGTGGCTTAGGGTGTTTTGTTGTTTTAGTTTTCAATTTGTTGCGCGTGTTTTGTTCAGGAAAAAATTAAACTGAGGCTAATACTGTGCGTTAAAGTAACATTTGTTTCCAAGTTCATCAAGTTAGATTTTATTTTTATTTTCCACATTTTTATTAGCTAGCTTGAAATATTATCAAGTACTACGTACCATAAGTTTGAAGTGATTTGGACATTTGGCATTGCCATCCATTTTTATCTAAAATATATATTGGGTGTTGACTAGAAAAATCACCTGTGCATTGCAACAGCAAAACACACCAACAATTAAACATGTGCATGTAGTTCTTGTAAGAATGGTGTCACAGAGAATATAAATGAGAAAACATGTAACTATTACCATTTACAAATGAAATAAGACAGTCAGCAAATTCCCAATACTTAGAGTCAGAGCCAAGGTGGGTAAATAAGAAACAAAAAAGTTTTGGGGCAGATTGGTGGTGATGGCAGGCACACCATCACCACCAACTCCTGTTTTAAGTAGTAGAAAAATGTATCAGTTTTGCACATTTTCAACCTTCAAAAGCCTAGCTCTAAATATGCCCACTATAATGGCGACTTATTATGCTCACTATAATGGCGTCTAATAAGCCATATTTGCCATTAGCAGCCCATTACCGTTCAAATACACTTCCCCACACCTGTCACATTGTAGTAGTTCTGGCAGTGGCTCTGTGTTAAACCATATGCTTTTCATGGAGTTCATGCAGCGGCTAGCACTAGCAGCACAGAGTGGAGAGGGCATTGCCTCTGCAAGGATGGTGCCAGATGCATCCTGTCGGGTTCATGTTGGTGGACATAGTTTTCAAGGAACCACCTCCTATGTGGCATGTCAAGGTTGTGCTTGGGGCGTTGTCGCTGCGGTGATCCCATTTGGCATGTGCTGTTGACAGCTGTTCCCTTGCTGCTGTTGAATCCCCCAGACCGTGTTGGAGATGAGGTAACTGGAGGCGTGGAAGACGCTTGTGGAGCTGAGTAGTTGCCGATGATGGTGGAGGTGAGGGATATGCATGGTAGGACAGGTGATGGCAAGAAGAGTGGAGGTGGAAATGGTGGGGCAAAGATTCAGAACTACTCCCTTTAAGTCACATGTATGCGTGAGATGTTTCTGGGCTTGTTGGCTACTGTAGGATGGGGAAATAGGGGTAGCTGGGTAGGTGGTTCTTTTATCTTTTGCCCTTTTTCCAGCACTCTGTGTTTGCCATTTCTATTTAATCACCTCTCGGTTCTGTTCTTATGTTATTCATTCGACAAGTGTTGAGCACTTCTGTGGTATGAAGGTGGCAGATTGCCTCCCCTCCATTTACTTACTCAATAACCATGATTGGGGAATTGAACTTAAATATCTCCAGATTTGGGTGCACCATCTTTGGGTGGCTTGGATAGCATCGCTTCGAGTTCCAACTACTCAGGCAATCCATACATTTTGGTCACTGTCTACCCCTGTGCTATGCAAAGAGGGGAGGGAGTAAAGGGGGCATTATGATCATTTACATAGCATAATTTTGCCTTCTATTCTTGTAGATCGAGAAAATTCTTGTGCTTTCTTGCGAAAAGCTTGAACTTAGATATTTTTAATGGATAATCTCAAATTGAGGGTCCAATGACTGCCAAATATGCCACTTTCCTTGAGTTATGCTTGTTCTTTCCCTTTGAGGTTTGGTCTCAACAGGAGATCTTTGTTTTGTTGCATACATCTAATCTAAGATGTTTACTTAGTTCATTAAAAACAACAGTAACTCTAATGGATAAGTTATAAGCAGCTTATATATTTATAATATATTGTTGAGATTGAGATACTCCTTGCTTCTTACCAACTAGCTTGATTTTCTTTTTATATTTGGCAGGTCCTGTTAGAGCACAATTTTCTCTTGATGATTTACAATGGCCAAGGAGACAACAGAAGATTTGGGAACTGGGACCAAGATATCAAGAAATATGGAAAGACATCCCATCGTAAGTTGTGGGATAACGTTTTTGCTTGCTGAGTGTTTAACTGACCATGGTATCCTTAATAATTAGAGCAGATGGGGTGAATATGCTAAGAACTCAATTGCAAGATATGCAATGAAGAAATAGTGGTCAAAAAGTTCCTTGAAAACTTAGAACAACTTATATCTGTGGTTCCATGAATATGGCTGAAACAAATTGTTTTTACAATATGATATATCAAAATTTTTACTAAGATGTATGGATATCTTTTTGGTATCTTTGGGCTAAGTTGATTGGGTGTTTTTTGTGCTAACATATTAGGTAGAGAACAAACAGTAGTTATATCAAATTATCAATTCACTGACCATAGTTTATAATAAACTTTGCTGAGTTGGATATTGCTCAGATTTGGCAAATATTAATTATCAGATGTGTATAAATATTTGATTTTATCTGATACTGATGGATCATGGATATGCAGTGTCTATTAGAATTAACTGTTAATTTGTAAGGGCCTGTTTGGATCCATTAGTGCGCATTTAGCAGCTAAATGAATAGGTGAGGATCCAAACTGGCCTAGTTGGTGGAGACGCTAACAATTACTCCAGTTCATTAGTGGTTGGTGGAGGCGTGCTAATAGGTGCTAATAGTTCATACACACCTCCAACAAACTATCCAGCCACTGATTAGCTGGTGTATCCAAATAGCCCAGCCCCCTGCTAATAATTAGCTAGCTAATAGTTAGCAGCTATGAGCTAGCTTAACACTAGTGGTTCCAAACAGGCCCTAAGTCTAGACAAGTATACATATAGCAGAAAATAAATCAATAAATTGAGCTCTATATTCGCTGATTTACTAGATGATGCATGCTGCAAATTGCAAGCTCTATTAACTTTTAGTTATTTTTGGACAATATGCTGGCCTTTTGGGCTTTTGTTTGGATATGGATGTCAAGTCTCAAGCATATGGGCATAGAGCCATAGGCTATGGTAGGGTAAATATAGCATGGGCATAGAGCCATAGGCTATGGTACGGTAAATATTATTGTATTCAGCAGTCTGATACTTTTTTTTTGTGTACTTATTTACACTCTTAATGTGAAGTTTGCACCTTTTTAAAGAACAACTTCAATTTTAGCTGTTTTATTGAGTACTTTAACAATTGTATTGTTCAATTGCACACATTTTTCAGAGATGATTTTGCATTGGAGAGTTGGAGCATCGAACCCTGTCTGTTTTTCCCTAGGCAATACTTTTACAGGTGATTATATGACAATCGCACAATTTGTTCTCAGTCTTGCCTGTTATTTTCCCCTTTTTTGTGAGAAGTCTTGATATCTAAAAAAATTAAGGCTTCACAACATTCATGCCAGTGGTCATATTTACAATGTTTATGTCATGATAAATTTCACAGCGTTGTATCTCTGTTTTAGTTTGTGTTTCACATCCTGAAAAAGGACATTCTTTACTATACTCGGAACTCTATTTGAGGTAGTATTCCAGTAAGGCAAATATGTATATTTTCTGCGTGCGCTATTATTAAACCTGAAGCATCTATGTCCTCAGGGGCTAAAGTTATTTTGCTGTTTGGCAATTTGAACTTGTTATACTTATTTTTTCCTGTTATTTGTTTTCATTGGTTCAGCACTGAGGACTTTGAAGATGTTATTTATCCCCAAGGAGATCCTGATGCTGTTTCCATTAGCAAAAGAGATGTTGAGCTGCTGCTTCCTGAAACTTTTGTCAATGATACAATAATTGACTTTTATATCAAGTAGGTTGAACCTTCTGTTGGACAGCATCTTGTTGTTATAGTTTTAGTTGTTAAGTGTCCTATTACATTTTTGTACCGCTAGCAATATTTGTACATCTTGTTTCCTGTTTTTTCCAAGCACATATTTTTGCTGCCTTAAGTTGATTGTGGTGGAAATTGTTATTTTTGTGTTGAAATTTGTCACTTATTATGCAGCTGGTTGCTGCATTGTGGTTTGATACCAGAAAGTAGGGACTTTTGAATCTTTGAACTTTTTTTTTCTTACTTTAATCTAAGCAAAGGAGTGAAGACTTTAAATTAGATTCTTGATGCCAAGTTAAATATTCCACTTGTTGAGGTGTATGAAGATTGAAAATGACACGTGTATTGGGAACAGTGCATTAAATCATGTTTACTACTTTCCCTTGCATTTGCACATGCCTGGCTGCCTAATGCAGATTTATAAGATTACTGTAAAAGTTCTCATGCTCTGAACATGATATGAAAGTACATGATATGTTTATATAAAAAAAATGCTCTTTATGTGCACTGAAAAGTATCCCCAGTCCCCACAAGACATGATAGGAAAGGAAACAAAAAAAAATATTGAACAAACAACTGGAGAGAACACTGACTGCAAGGCCATTTCAAGGGAAAAAAACTTTGGCACACTGAAAGTTCCACTCAAATAGGTTCAAAATCGGGGGTGGGTGTATGTTCTAAAAAAAACTCAACCTGCGGGTGTGGCGGGTTAAAACAGCCGTAGCCCATGTGAGAACGACCACGAACGGGGCCGGGTCTTAGATATGTGCTTTGGCATGGGACAGATGAGGGGATTTTTTTTAACCCCAGCCTGAAAATTTGGTCCCACGGGGAGTCGAACTCAAGACCTGAGTGCTCAAGCCACCTAATCAACTCAGCTAGAGGTCCTGTCGCTGGTGTATGTTCTTCTTGGAAGTTAACAAAGATGTTTCCAAATTACGATGAGGATTTAAATAGCATGAATTATGAAAAGGAATTGTTTCTGATATATGAGGTCTATCTTTCTTAATTTGTAGTAAGAGAAACATGGTCGCCATTCTTTATACATTTGTTTTAACATTTAAGTTGTTCTTCTGAGTGTTTCTACTCGCATAAAATGAGTCCTTAATTTATCTTCTGCAGATACTTGAGCACAAGAATTGAATCTACCGTGAAGCGCAGGTACCACTTCTTTAATAGCTTCTTTTTTCGCAAGCTGGCAGATCTTGACAAAGATCAGGGGAGAGCTCCGGAAGGTAGAGCAGCCTTCTTGCGTGTTCGCAAATGGACCCGCAAAATAAATGTATTTGACAAAGATTTTCTGTTCATTCCAGTCAACTTCAAGTAAGGACCTTCTGACAACATAAATTATGCTTATGTGATGATAATCAATGTAAACTGTTATTATGTGCCTTTGTTGCAGCTTGCATTGGAGTTTAATTGTTATTTGCTATCCTGGTGAAGTGGCGACATTTGAAGGCATGGATATAAATTGAAAATGGCATCTTTGACATGTTTTTAGTATTTTTTTCTTTAAAAATGTTGTTTTGCTGCAGATGGTGATGCAAAGGTCTCAGCTAAACTCCCATGCATTTTACACATGGATTCACTTAAAGGAAGTCACACTGGACTCAAGGACATCATTCAAAGGTAAGTCTATTTCCATAGGTATGGTAGGTTTGCTATTTTTGTTTGACTTGCATAATTGTATTTACGATTGAGGGATTGAGATATTTGAAAACACACAAACTATTTCCTTGCAAATTTTCTGATTTTAATTTCAAAATGTTGTGAACAGTGCTTGCCCTTTGGTTATGTGATGACCAGGCTTTCACTAGAGTGGTATTTTGACAAAAAGGGTATTTACAAAAGATGTAAAGAGGGGGGGGGGGGGGGGTTAAAAAGAAAATTTAATATCATAAATTTTGGTAGAAAGTTTTTTTTGGGGGGTTGTGATTTTAGAATTGGGTGACCTTTACTTAAAAAAAGGAGAGGGGGGTGGGGGGGGGGGGGGGGGGGGGGTTACAACAGCAATCTTACTACCTGAACTTTGGTATGAAGATTGTTCTGGGTGGTTATAGATTTAGCAGTGGCTGCAGCTTACCTAGAAAAAGGTATCAGACAGTTCTGTACAACATTTATTTTGAGCAGGGTACTAACTGACAATGATGGTTCTTTGGCCCATAACTTCTGTTTCTTTTGTCAATCCACACTCTGTGATCAATATTTGGTGGATCCTATGTGAAGTTTGATTCTCTCTGCCACAGTTATTTATGGGAAGAGTGGAAGGAAAGGCACCCTGAAGCAGCATCAGATAATTCAGACAAGTTCTTGAACTTGAGATTTGTCTCCCTTGAGGTTCGTACATAATAAGTTTCACTGTTTCAGTACCTGTTCTAAATCCCTAGGTCAAATTCTTAATAAAGTACCCGCATTCCTTTCTGTGGCTTCAGATTTTCATTTGTTGTTTGAAGACTGCAAGAACTTTGAATCTTTAATCCATAAATACAAATAGTGTTAGATAGATTTGTGATATTACTTCCTGCCATGGATGATTGATTTTTCAGGGTCTTTGTAACAAAACCCTTTATGGCCTGTATGGTCAGATATGTCATATAATGACCACATTGACCATATTTTACATGTATGTAGGTCATTTCCCCTATTTTGGACATGATTTTTGTTCACGTTTGCATCCTAATTCATATTCTCTCTGTGTATCTAGCAATTTTTGGGTAATCAAAGACTATCAATCTTTGGGTACAAAATATGCTAATTGTTGGCATAAACAGCATCTGCTAATTATCTAATTTGCATTAGATTAAGTTGGTCAGATTTGTGCTCTCTGTTTCAACTGAAATTGCAGTGAATAGATTGCTTGACTGAATTCCTTTGATCGTGCGCATTGTATATTCGCTGATCTTGGCTTATCCATCCCCACATGGATTTATGTCTGGACTTGTTTCGTCGCGCACTTCAGCTTATATATGTACAAAGTGTTGGGTTTATTTGGTTTATCACATTCTTATGGAGAAAAAAAAATCCTGGCCACAGTTTAACACTGTTTTTCTCCCATGAATGTGTACTGCCAAATTTTTGTGTAGCGAGCATGGTATATACATTTAAAGAACTAGAAGGATACCCTGCGTTACTGCAGAAATTGCAGATGATTTGGAATGAAATCTTTATATTTACTTACATGAATAGATAAATATCGTAATGCATGTTAGTAGATGGTGTAGCATATTGATGTTGACAACAAAATGTATGTTAGTGGAATAAGTGGATGATGTGGCTTGCTAACGTGAATAGCTTGAATGAAGACATAATTGCATATGCTATTGGGGCTATTATAATCACATGCTAGATCATAGCCTTTTACATGTATGCTAACCAACACTTAGAATTTGACCTTTTCTATAACTTTGGTGTTCTAATTTTGGATTGTCACCCAATTATGTTTTATTTGCGGTGCAGCTCCCTCAGCAGGATAATTCATATGATTGTGGCTTGTTCTTGCTCCATTATGTGGAACAATTTTTGACAGATGCTCCAAGTAACTTCAACCCTCTGAAGATTGATGTATTTTCTGGCTTTGTGAGTTCTAAAGTCTTGATTTGTTTTCTTTGTTGTTTAATGGCATCCTGCTGTTTATCTGCCATTCTTAAGTAAGTTTGCTTGATCTTGAAGCTCAATGTTGTCGCCGTTATGAATTCGTCGGAACTGTGCTAACTGTTTCTCTATTATTGTTGTAATCTATGGGTGCTAACTATTTTCCATAGCGGATGTTTACTTAATTTGCAATGTTTGATTATTATATTCAACTATAATCCTGATGTGCCTTCATATGTTGGAACTATTCTGGTACAATTATCAATGTGCCTTCACTGGGTTATTGATAATTGCACTGCACTAACCTAAGTAAAGTTGGTGAATTACACAAGTTAAACAATATGAGTATTTACAATCTCATGGAATTATGAATGTTTGAGGTTCAAATTTGTAGTTAAATTACAATGATAGATATTGTCTGAACACTTATATGCCTTTTTTTTTCCTTTTGTCTGTGCTTTGTCCATTTAATTCTGGTTTTCTTCAAATTGAGTCATCACAATATCCTTGAAGAGCAAAGTCCTATGAAATATTTTGAGTTTGGATTTTAATTGCTCAACTTTCACTCTTAATGTACTTTTCAGCTTAGTGACGATTGGTTTCCACCCCCTGAAGCTTCTCTCAAGCGTTCGGTGGTCCGAAAGTTAATTCTTGAGCTGGTGACTGGATCTTTTCAGAATCATCCCAAGCTAGCTTGTGGTGGTGAGCAGCTTGATGAAAGAGATCAAAGAAGCTCAAATGCTGAACTGGAACCAACTAGAGAGTTTCGTGCTCAGAGGTGCTCTGCTGGTGAACCTGAAACAGTCTGTACAGTTGATGATGGGACTCATGAAGTACAGCCATCCAAGTCCATCTGTTTAAATGATTCCAAAGAAAAGGGGCTACCTACTTCTGGATGCATGTTGGACACTGGAAGTGTTCCATTTGTCAATGTACAGAATGTACAAGAGTCAGAGGTATAGTTATTAGCTGATAAGTTTAAACTCCTATTTTACTTTGCTTGAGATTGATTACTTATACCATGATGTGTTATTTTGTTTGGTAGCAGGTGTCTGCACCAGTCAAGGATACTATTGTTTGCCTCTCAAGCCAGGATGAGAAAATTGAGCCACTTGAATCTAACAGTCAACTTAATATGAGATCATATGCCCCAGAAGATGATGAAATGCTTAAGAAATCAAATTGTATGGTAACAGATAAGGAAAGTGAGAAGTCTTTGTTTCTTTCTTTGGACAGTGACCAAAAAGTTCACAGCCAAGCAGAAGCTGAGGTGCAGGATATTATGGTTTCTACGAGCTGCTCAATCTCTGAAATTCTAGCTCAGAAAATTACTAGCAAAGAACAGTCCTTTAAAAAAAGCATAGAAGTTGGGGATGAGTGTTTTAGACCTCAAGATATGGATTATGTTATGATGTTTGACTCCAGCAAAGATGACAATGGACCAAATCCAGAAAGAATGACAGCTGAAGGTGATTGTGGCGATCCTCACGAAGGTCTGGATTCAGTCACATTAGGTGTTATCGGCAAAAATGTTGTATACAATGCAATCATCGAAGATGTGAAGAGTATTAACCCAAATGCAAACAATGTCAATCATGGTGAGCTGTACGTTTCATTGCAGTTGCCAGAGGGAAATGCTGACAGTGGTATGACTGGTGTTAGCACAGCTTCCCCAGACTCAAAAGAGGGAAATATTGAGAAAGTAGTGGCAGGTGCCTCTGCACATGAAATTGATGATATAAATGCCAATGGTAGCTCTGAGTTGAAAATTGGAAATACGGACAGTGGTATTACTGGTGTTAGCACAGCTTCCTCAGACTTGAAAGTGGAAAATGTTGACAAAGTAGTGGCGGCTGACTGTGCACATGAAAATGATATAAATGCCAAGGATGATAGCTTTGAGTTGAAAGTTGCAGATACTGATAATTGTATTATTGGTGGTAGTACAGTTTCCCCTGACGAGAGCGAGGGAAACACTGACCAAACAATAGCAGGTGATTGTAGAAAGAAAACCGATTTAAATGCTGATGGTGAGGGTGCTGACAAATACTTAGCAACTGACAGTGTTCTTCCTTGTGAAGATGACGCAACCTGCACTGATGGTGTGATTCTATCACTAGATGTACCCTGTAGCACGAAGAACACATATTCTGATGCTGAAATGCCTCTGCTTGATGGCACCTGTGAACTTGTAGATAGACCTTCCACGCCAAAGGATGGCATGTTTGAGAACGCATCTTTTGATGTTAAAAGGCCTGCGTCTGATAGGACATTGGAAGAGAATGAAGTAACCCGTGGTGATGCCAAAACAGAAAGGCATTACAAGAGACGGAAGCTTTTGGCCTTAGAGAAACAAAGCAGCTTCTCCGGAGAAACTTCTACAGATTAGATTTAGCTTGTGTGAGGCTTAGTTTTAGCTTGTGCTATATATACCCGTCTAGACGTCTAGTCCTTGGCAATATGCTGTGATATATTTATGTAATATAATGTACTGTCGCTAATGGCCGTATAATGGACCCAAAAAAAGAAAAAAGAAAAACTGGAATCCTAAACCCTGACGTCTGCTTGACAGTGTCGTTTGAGGTACTGTGGGAATGTCTGAAAATATTGCATGACCTGCACATGCAAATTGCACGACATACAGTTTCTAAACATGTGGAAGGCATGTTTGCCTGATTAGTTGGGATAGCCCTGGTATGATTTGAATTTTGAACTTTCTATAATCAATTTTATTTCAAATCGCAAACATGTTTACAACCATGTGGACATGCTGTGTAGGCGGACAACAAACTGTAACTAATAACCAAAAGAAATATTAGAAATTTAATGATCATTTTGGATAGCAATCTTACCTATATGCGTAGACCAATAACCTCCCATTTACTATCACCGAACTCAATATTCTCATGAATTATGGATAGGTGATTAGGAGGATAATATACCAAGTCTTTGTACCTTTAAGGAAATTTGCTGGCGGACATCGTTCTTTGATGGAATTGGCTACTCAACACCGCTATTTCGTGTATTTGACGAGTACTATTACAAAACCGATTATTTCGTTCCTACACACCGCACATATTATTTTAATGGAAAAAGTCTACTTCATCCCTCCCAACCCAAACTATGGGGTGCACACAATGACACAACTTTAAAATCAGACGTTTTACCCTCTGAACTTTTCAGAACTACTCAAAATAACCCTCTCGAGCGATTTTTGACAGTATTTTTGCTACAGTGACAATGGTTTTATCTTTTTCTTTTTTATTTATTCCAGCTGAACCTTTGAAAAAATATAGTAAATCATAGAAAAAATATAAAATAAAAAAAATCTAATTTTATTGGATTCCACATGAGTCGATCTACAATGTGAATTTATAATATGACATACTTTAGTACCAAAATTTTGCTGTAGATTTTACAAAAAATAATAGATCAAAATCGTCGTATTATTTTCTGTAAAATCTACAACAAAAAATCTACAGCCCGTCAATCAAAAAGAGGTAAATCAGACGATTTCAAAAGTTAAAGGAGTATAAAAATTCTGATTTTTTGAGTGAGTCAAATTGAATTTTCGCGATGGTTGATTGAGATCAGAGACTCATATCGACTTTTTCAGTTTTTCCTAAGAAAATAATCATATGTTTACTCTTCATACATGCTCCAAAATAAATTATAGCACTTTCGTTTGTATTTAACTCAATCATGGATTAACTAGACTTAAAAGATTCGTCTCGTAAAAAATATACAAGTATTTATTTTTTTATTTATATTTAATCATCATATGCCGAAAGATTTGATGTGATGCGGAATCTAAAAAATTTTGTAATTTTTTTTTAGAACTAAACAAGATCTGGGTGAGGCCCAGTCAAAATCTAGAAGGCCCGGCCCAGCTGGAGAGGTTACAGCAAGGTCCGCTCACCCATGCTAAGCTGCTGGCGGGCTACTGATCG
>Ga0182004_10003924_pt1 | contig 11897 bp, 9 predicted proteins | sample Sormic07211540_1_FD_120479 | JGI IMG/M metagenome (GOLD analysis project Ga0182004, IMG submission 120479) | Endophyte microbial communities from Sorghum bicolor roots, Mead, Nebraska, USA - 072115-40_1 MetaG | ecosystem: Host-associated > Plants > Roots > Unclassified | place: USA: Nebraska... | reverse complement strand
TCATCTAAGATACTCTCAAATTATTGGCTCATTGATGTATCTAGCTAGCGCAACCCGCCCTGATATCTCATTTGCTGTAAGCAAGTTGAGTAGATTTTCCTCTAATCCAGGAAGTGATCATTGCCATGGTATTGATCAAGTAATGCGTTACCTAAAAGGTACAATGAGTTATGCAATTCACCATTCAAGGTACCCAGGGGTACTTGAAGGATATAGTGATTCAAAGTGGATTTCAGAAGCTGATGAGCTTAAGGCCACTAGTGGATACATATTCACTTTGGGTGGTGGTGCTGTCTCTTGGAGGTCTTGTAAGCAGACAATACTTACAAAGTCCACAATGGAGGCAGAACTTACAGCTCTGGATACAGCCTCTACTGAGGCTGAGTGGTTAAGAGATATCTTGATGGACTTGCCTTTGGTTGAGAAACCAATTCCTGCTAGATATGTTGATGGACTTGCCTTTGGTTGAGAAACCAATTCCTGCTATTCCCATTAATTGTGATAATCAAACAGTGATCATAAAGGTGAAGAATAGTCAGGATAATGGGAAAAAGTCCAGTAAACATATAAAGCGTAGACTGAAGTCTGTCAGGAAATTAAGGAGATCCGGAGTAATAGCTGTGGACTACATCCAAACAGCTAAAAACCTGGCAGATCCCTTTACAAAGGGACTATCACGCACCGTGATTGACAATGCATCGAAGGAGATGGGATTGAGACCCATGTGAGTTAACCTTAGCAGTAACCCGACCTATGTGATCGGAGATCTCGTGAATTAGGACCTGGGAAGAACAAGTTGTTGGCTAATGGAAGAGTATAACCGTTTCATTTGACCCACTCCGTTGGAGATGCAGTACTCTCATTTCTGTAAGGCAAGTTGACTATGTCTTAATGTGTTCTCAGGCTCTATAGCAAGATAGAGTCCTATAGAGTATTCTTGTAAGAACACACCTATGTGAGCCCAACTGTTAGTCACAGTTTATAAGAATTGGGTATTCTTTATTAGGCTCATGAAGTGAGTTAAGAGTATGACTTATACGCTCCACTTGCGGGGTTGGCTATGGCAGCCTAGTACCAGTCAAGACTTCGAGTAAAGCCTATTCGCAGCAAACTGCCAATTCAAGGTCTAGTCCATTGTGCAGTTGCGGATGGGCCTATCTTATTGTTCTAGGTGGATGTTCAACCTTAACCGATCTCCACTGAATAGCTGTTATATTAACAGTACTGTGGTACAGGGAGTATGACTCGCGTGCCCTTGGGACGTGGTGGGGGATTGTTAGATGTTTTGGGCCATGGGTCAAACAATTCTAAATAAATCCCAAAGGCCCACTCATACATGCATGTATATATGGAAAGGTGGGGGACTTTAGTCCCACTTTGCTACTTCAAATGGAGTGAGGCCAACTTAAAAAGTTGAGCTATCTCCATCTTGTTGAAGCAATTGAGGAGAGAAAAAGGAAGAACGACCACACGCGCGCGCACGCTCGCTCGCCTCGCCTCGCCGGTCCGGTTCGGGCCGGGCGGGACCAGTGGGCGCACATGCACGATATGCGCGTGAATGGTCCGGCGATTTCCCGCTTCGACCCTTGCGGGTGCGCGACTTTCTTTTGCTACTTTGAACCTTTGCATGCATGGAGGAGATTGCGCTGGCCTATTTGGTAAGCAATTATTCTGTATTATGGCAAGTGCATAAACGGCAGGTAATGTTTCTATAATATTGTGATTGATTGCTTGCCTATTTGCTACGTGCGACACATGTATAAATATGGGGCGAGACTTCGTCCTTTGTACCGAGAGATTCATCTCTTCCTTGCTACACTACTGCGCTGCCGCCGTCTTCCCCATCCCATCACCGACGTGCAGAAGAAAGTCTACGTCTAGGTCTCCTCGCGTCCCTACACGGGATAGGGGGCGTATTAGGTTTTTGGGAAGCGTCGTCCCGACTGCTCGCTGGACGTCTTCTTCCCTCTACGCCCGGTGTTCGCCGATCTCCGTCGACGGTCTTCGTCTTCTTCCTCTTCTTCCTTCGCGCCGACAACTCCGCTGTAAGGATGTCTAACCTCTCTCTGTTGTTCGGTCTCATATCTTTTCTATTGCTAGCACTAGATCCCATTATTTTGACTCAAATCGTAGTGCTAGTTTTGATTCATATATCTGTGATATATGTTGTTAGTCTTTCTTGTTGTCGGAATTAATTTATGCATCGCTAAATTGCTTTTATTTCCAACAGATAGGCTATCGGTGGTAAAACATCGACAAGATGTCCATTGTAAACTTAGTTAAAGTTAAGAAATTTTAACTTGTACAAATCTTATAGTTAGATTCTTTTTTGAATGGAAGTATCTATGTGCTAAAATTATTATCGACAATTTTTTAGTACACAAGGCCCCTAAGATTTTGATAAGTAAACTAAGCAACCTCGTGGTATGCAACTATGCAAGCAAGCGAGGCACAGATCGACAGACAGACATCAATCATTTGGATGACCCGAAGGATAAGAGCATTTTCAGCACTATCTAAAAAAGTATGCTTTTTACAGTTTCAATAAATATTAGAAAAAATAACCTCATCATCACCGTTTTTAATAATTTATGCCTAATGAAAAATAAAAAAGCAAGCTCATTTGGAGCTGCGCAGGACAGGGGACTGACGCGGGAGAACGACGGTGACGACGAAAGTGGTTGAATCAAATAGGCACAGGTCGTTATCTGATTACGTGGTAGCAGATTACCTGATGGCTCTAAAGCAAACGTGTGTAACGAGATCGCTTACCCTCCGTAATAATCGAATAGCGTTACGAAACAGCTAAGCAAACACATTGAAAGTTGCTCTCTACTCTCTCATTCCTGAAATATAAGGAATCGAGGGCTCAAAATTTATATCAAAGTAAAAGGTATTCTAGATCCTCAACTCAACTCTACACTCTCCTCTGTCTTTATTAACCGAACACCCTTTTTCTTGTATCTAATTCATGGCAAGAAATATTAACATGTAAACACTAGTACAGAAAACCTCAACGGCGGTGGTTGTGTCTAATTTGTACAGGCATTTTCTGTTATAGCGCGCCAGTACAAAAAAAATGACCGACCCGACTCAAAAACCGCATGCGTGGTTTCTACAGGCGGTTCAATTAACAGAACTGACAGTTCTCAGTTAACCGTCAGTGGAATGTTTTATTTCCACTAGCCCCATCGCTGGCCGGTCTGAGAAACGCCTGTAGAAATAGATTTAGAACCGTTTGTACTATTGAAAGATTCCTTTTAAACTAGGAAAGCAATAACCGAACATCTTTGCACCCTTCTAATTAGTGAGGGATAATGAGGTATGTTGTCATGCTTCTTGTCTTAAAAATGTTTTGATTCCTTATATTCCAGGATAGATGGAGTATATCTTTCCACCCTCTATCAGTTTTTATATACTTATATGCACTCTAGAAAGCCAATCATGCTCTCTATTTTCGAAGATCTAATTAAAAAAGCTATCGAATATTATTTTTTCAATCAAATCTCTTTCTATCAGTAATGAAAGACATAAAAAAGGTTCTTGGAGATACTTTTAAAACTAAACATTGAACTTTACATGATTAGGGAAATTCTAATATTAGAAACCATAAGTAGTTTTTGTCTATTTAATTTGTATAGACAATACACTTAGAAACTATGTTCTCAATGGATAGTTTCTACTGATATTTTTTCCAATCATATGTCTCTCTCACTCACCTGTCTATCATATTTTTTATGTCTTGGTTTACATGTAAACATGCAGCGTAGCACAGGATCTCACGTGCGACACTGTTGCGATGTTCGCTCGAACTGTTTCTCCAGGAAATATTAACTACCGGTTTGGATTGTTGGCTTAACACGGAGCGCGGATAACAGCAGTAGCAAACTTGCTTGTATCAATCCAATCTAGGACAGAAAAATCAATTCATACTTATAACCCTCACAAAGCAAATGACCTTTCAATCTGAACTGCTACCAACAAAGTAATAGATGGGCTTTCAGTTTCAGTTTAAAATTTCAGTTATAGTTTACAGCCAAGAAATACATGTCTTTCTTCTAACAGGAACCATCAAGATACATATACATGTAACAATCATCCATCTGTGGCTCTAAAATTTCAAATTTTAAGTTAACACTTGGCAGATTTTACTAGCATAGAAAACAAAGAGAATGAAACTTTATCCTGCCACATATGCCACTATTGCTAACTGAAATTAACAAAAACAGAGCAAGGCCACCTTAATCCCCAATTTGACTTATCTTTTCTAGCATCTATGGAGATGGACACTAATAAAATGTGTACTTTAACAATTTATATTTGTCCTGCCACATTATATGATGTGACACATAATTAGTATAGGGATACTTACCACAGCTTCACGTGCAGTAAACTGTAGTGCCTGAACAATAATTCCTAAACAACGATGAAGATTGATTTGTTGTGAGAGAACACACTGTTGCCTGATTTGTTGTGAGACAAAAACATTGCTGAATGGCTGGCAGATTCGGTTGATAAGCTCAAGAAAACCATAGAAGGTTTTGTTAATTGCTTACTGCTGCTAATAAACTGAATAGGAACAATAGGAAGCATACCTTGTCTTCATGCTGCTGCTGCTATCTGAATAATGTGCAGAACCAAAATCACTGTCATAAAGATAAGTGCAGTGAGCAGTGTAGTTATGGAATATATATAATATGAGATGACATACTCTTTCAAATCTGGCTGAGTTAAATTGTTTAAAATATTCCCTTAGCATATGTGTTAAAGATAAAAGCGCAAAGGCAAACACAAGCTGCAGACATGAAGCAAACAGTTGCTTTTCATAGATAAATTACTTGTCGCCTTAACTCAAACGACAGTAGCCTAAGTTTATCACTCCAGTACACTAAGTCCCTACAGCTATGAGCCATGAAAAAATGCTAACCACCTTTTCTAATGTAAAACACACAGACTCTGACCAAATTACTTCAAACCTAGTACCATTTTCATATAAAACTTATATGCTGAAAATCTGTCTCATGTAACCTCAACTCTTCCTAAAAACAAAAGAGCAAATTGGATAAATACTAAATAACAGAGCCTAATTAAGGTCATATAGACTATAGATGACATTATTCTTCAAATCAAAAAGAAATCAACAGATTACTACTTGGAACTCCTAAGTAGCCCTACACAATTGTTACCCAATCTTTTAGGTGCCAGATTAGATTAGATGGAGGAAAGTGCCTGCGCCCAACAAAAATATATCCACACCATTGCCATGAGCGCACCAAACAGCCAGCACCAACATGCCTTTCTGATTCCCCCTCCCATGGTGCACCTGCAACAAATCGAATCTGGCCCCATGCACCACTGCTCAAATCTGACCCAAAATTGATTGCAAGTGAAGGAAAGTGCTGCTCACCTGGGAGCTTATGACCAAGAGGAGAGACGTAGGGGCCAGCCAAGGCCAATTTAAATCAGAGCCACCACTATCACCAGAAACCCTGTGGTCGTTCCAATCAGATCCAGCTGCATGTGTTGCTGATACACTGCCATAGGCTCTCGTCTAGGGTTTCGCCTCGGGCATGGGTGTGCAGGTGCGCAGACACACAATGGCAATCCTCCACTTCTCTGAGGGCCAGGGTGGGGCACCGTCCTCGGCCTCCTCCATGCTGGGATGGTGGCTGTGCCTAGGGAAGAGAAGGGAGGCAGAGATGGAAAGGGTTGGGAGCGATGGTTGCTAGAGAAGAAGCAGCTGTTGTTAGGTTAGACCTCTTTATATGCAAGCGGGTTTTGGATATAAGCTGGATATCATTGGTTGTAAATTCTGTTAGTGACGTTTTTTGAACCTGTCATGGTGAATCCGTCATGGATTAAAGGATTTCTTGTAGTGCCAGGAGGGTTGGGAGGGTGCGCCATCGGGAGAGTTGGGGAGGAGGTGTGTTGGTTGTCGGGCCCATTCTCCATGCGAGAGAGAGAGAAAGATGGAGGGAGACCGGAGAGAGGTGCGTGTTCTAAGGGAGCGAGGGAGAGAGGAGCGTGGCGCATGTGGCTGAGGAGGGAGGAGGGAGCTGAGGCTGAAAAACCTAAAGTATGGTATATATAGGTGTGCTCGGAACCAGGTCTCTCTTGGGCTGGTGGGCTGGGCCTAATTTACTGAGACGGTTGAGTTATAATGCGCACCTTGGTTAATGATTTACCAAGACAACTGAGTTAGAATGTCCGCCACGGTTAATATATATTAACTGAGGCAGGCTTGTACATTAACCACCTCTGTTACCGAGGCAGTTGCTTGTATAGTTGTCCTGCCTCGAATAACCGATGCAGGCTGGGCTGCTCGCCTCTGAAGCCATTTTGGAAACGCTGCATAAATGATTTTGTGTAGTAGTGCATGATACTAATAGTGCATTTTGCAGTGAGAACTTAGACGATTCTTAGTAGAATCACTACAATCACTATCAAATGCCACAAATAAAGAGAGAAGCTTTTCATGAAAAAAACTTGGAACTGATTCTTATTTTTGTACACCCAAAATTTGGTTTCTCCCCAATTCTAATTCAGTTTCAAGAATTTAATAAACTAGCCAAACGGTTTCATAAAGACATTTAGATTCGGAAAAGAAATATTTCTAGAGATAATCTAGATCTAAAACATTTGTAGGAGAATCAGATTGTCCCTACCATATACACCCTAAGTCTTCTCTCCTTTGCTTCGGTTCGAAGGCTAGCTTAACAAGTAAGAGGATATCCAACAATGGCACCATATCGGAGCCGCAGCAAAAGACCCTGACACAAGAGCGAACACACAAGTAAAAAAACCACCAACAATGGTACCGCGGACTCAACATAAAACCAAACTGAATGACATGTCTTCTTTAAAATAAAACACACAATACTCCGATCGACCAACTACAAATGGCACCACCCAGAAACGTATGAAAACACACAATACTCCGATCCACAACTTGTATTACAGATATGTGAGTTGCCACCACTCAGCAACAGCCTAACCACACTCATCGCCCACTATCAGCCTAACCAACTGAGTCTGTAGCCATCTAGCAGTGTTTTTCTCTCACAACAAATCAGCCAACAATAGGTATAAAATAACCAATAGCTCAACCATACGCGTCAAGCAAAAAGGCGAATGGATCAATAAAGAAGCGGCTGGACATCGGGGCCATTGGCGATCGGTACTGGGTTACAGCAGCAGTAGACGAACTGGCCCCTGATAATGCATGACCCTGCAGAATGCTTGTCGCAGCGGGACGTGCACAAGCTAGTCGAACAGGCTCCAACTCTGGTGCATCGAGCTTTAGCTTCCGGCTCCAGCTGGAAACTGCTCCTGCCCGCCGACGCAACTGCGGTGAGGAGAGCCATCAGCAGCGCAACAGTGACCAAGACCTGAATCTTCTTGTAGCCCATCGCCACGAGGATTGGTAAGTCTTCTTCCTTGGAATGTATATGTGTATGTATATATGCAGAGAGACTAAATGTTTCTTGATGCTGCGTTCGTTTTGTGGATGCTTCCTTATATAGTCCGGACTGCCCAGAGCCACAAGTATCTCATGTCTTCAAATAATAGATGTCATTATTGCGCTACTCTTCTTGCCCATCGTTTATAAGGCCCATTTTGATTCTTAAGATTGTCCTTTGACAAACAGCTAACTCAACAAATTATGAGTTGCTATATATATGCATGCTACCACAAAAATATATACTATTTCAAAGCAGTCGATAAAGTTTATGATTTTATACCTATTAATAAAAAAACTTGCTCCGTTCTAAATTATAAGACATTTTAGTATTTCTAGATTTATAGTTTTTACTATGTATTTAGATATGACATATATATAGGTGCGTAGTAAAACTATAAATCTAAACTAAAATGTCTTATAGTAAATTTGGAGCGGAGAGAGTAACCTACACACTATGAAAAAAACTATTTCTACTAACCGTAAAAAGTGATTTATATGGTCGGCGGTCCTGTGCTTTACCGCAAATCTGAAAGATTTGTGAAAACAGGGCTTTGCACCGACAGTGACCATATCACCAATAAAAAAATTCAGTGGCAGTTTGGTTAAATCGACCTATAAAATTCATTTATACTTGCAAGTCTCTTTAGCAATCACTCGTAGAAATCAGTTCCAAAAAATAGGGTGAAAATATGAAAAAATACAACAGGCCCACACCAATGAACCACCTCACACCCACATCCACGCCTCAAGCCGAACAAGCCACATGAGCTTTTGTTCAAAAACATGCATTTAAGAGAATCATTCCTTTTCATTCATCATAAGTCGAGACTATTTTCAATGATGGTTTTCTTAATTCAACCACTTGAAATAATATTTAGAGGTAGTTGACTTAAGTAACCGCCTCTTGAAAAATCATTTAAGAAAAAAATATATATTTAGGTCTCTAAATGATTTCAAATGAAAATAAAAATAACAATAACGACGTAGATCTTGTCAAGCTCTATAATTTTGATATGAAATTTTTCTTCATATGACATCATATGAAAAGTTATCAATTTTATATACATATCATTTTTAAACGAATCTCCAGTGTTTGTTTAACCACCGCCAAAAATGGATTTTCACTGGTGATGACCATACCCGCCAATAGAAAAATACCGAGTAACGGTTCACTTAAGTCAACTACAAATAATTGAAAGCTAATCAAATAAAATTTCCATCATGTACTCATGGACCTCAACTGCACTCTAGATGGAAGGGTTGTGGCCTTCCCACTGCATCAAGTATTGACGGGCCACCGACAAACCAAATATTTGGCTTCGTTGATTTTGTACTCTAGGATCAGTTTTGTACATGTTGTTTCCATACCTCATATCTTGTGTGGAGCTACAGAAGGTATATTTCCTAAATTCACATCATCGTTATCCCTAAGTACATTAAAAGGTAGCGGCATTATATTAGGTATCAATAAATCTTTATTTATACCATTATGCAAACATAGGAACAAGCTCACCTCGTTTTTAACTTTCATGGTCATATTTGTAGGTCGTTGTGATGGGGATGGGGTTATCGATCTTCCATCAGGTTCAAAATAAATAATGATTTGGTCAGAGAGCAACACACCGATCCATCTTTCGATCACAAAGATCAGAACCCTACAACCTTAGCATCACGTCTCCTCTAGTTATAACCCGTGTCATGATCCGATTGACCTTGCCATGAAGGCTAATCTCTATTGTAAAATCAAAGAACATAAGCAAGAACAAGATAAATGCAACTCATATGAAGTGACAATTGTGGATGTATGATTAAGCACTCGAAGACAATGATTTGGTCAGTAAACGACACCTATCCAGCTTCAGATCGCAAAGACCCGAACCCTGCAATCTTAGCACCATGTCTCCTCTGTCACAATCCATTTGACCTTGTCACAAAGGTTAATCCCTGCTATGAATCAAAGAACACAAGCAAAAACAACATAAATGCAACTCAATTGATGTGATAATTGCGGATATATGATTAAGCACTCGAAGACAATGCTTTGGTCAAAGAGCGACACACTAATCTGGCTTCATATTGCAAAGACCTAAACCCTACAACCTTAGCACCACGCCTCCTCCGGTTATCAACCATATCACAATCCGGTTGACCACGCCATGAAGGCTAATCCCTACTATGAATCGAAGAACACAAGCAAAAATAACATAAATATAACTCGATTGAAGTGACAATTATGGATATATATATATATGATTAAGCACTCGAAGACAATGATTTGGATCAAGAGCGACACACCGATCCAGTCTCAAATCACAAAGACCCAAACCCTACAACCTTAGCACCACGTCTCCTATGGTTATCAACCATGTCATGATCTGGTTGACCTCACGACAAAGGCTAATCCCTGTTCTGAATCAACAACACAAGTAAGAACAAGATAAATGCAACTCAATTGAAGTGAAAATTGTGGATGTATGATTAAGCACTTGAAGTTGGGGTCGCACAAATCGATAATGGCGACCGGTCAAAGATAGATTGATCTAAAGCAAAACTCAAACCCTAATGAGGGTAGAGGCTATTGTTTATATGGTTGTCACACCCCCTAGACATGCCCCCTAATGGGCTCAATGATGATGCATGGCCCAACAGACCAAAGACGGTGACACAACACCCTGATAGAGTTTGGACGCTGAATTGTTTTGACATTTGCTATTTACTCTAGTGGAAATTGGATCTCGAACCAAAATCATTGGTTAGATTATTTAATTATCTTTCCATCCATACATTGATCATTAAAAATGGTGACCAGATGCATCCTGGGCATCAGTTTTATTGAAGAATAATCCTAAAGGCCGAGGTAGACTCAAACTCGAGTTGGACTAGGTTTCTGACTTGGCTTGGACGCCCTTGCTGGCCTCCTAAGAATGTGGCCGAGGAGGACGTCCAAGGGATTCCTTGGTGAGTTCTCTATCTCCTTGGGGCATGCTCCCACTTGGGTCAGGGTCCCAATGATGAATAACAAGAACATAACGATGATGTAGCTCCTAGCAGAAACAACGACATAATACCTTAATGATTTCAAGGCCTTGACAACATGATATTGAGGTGGGACCATATCTATTTGAAATTTTATCAAACAAGCTTTCCATCAATTGTTCATTGACCTTGATCGCACTCCGGATGGATGAGTTATGGTCTTTTCAGTGAAGCACTGTTTGGCTACCGATGAACCAAAACTTCAACTTTGATGAAGTTGCTCTTTGAGACACATTTATACCTACAGTCAAACAAAGACATGTACATGTGGAACCAAGTGGATTCTACTCAAAATCACTATGCAAATTTAAGGACAAGCGCACCTTGTAATTAATGGTCATATACGATGGTGTCATGTCCTCGTCATGTTGCCCTCGTTAGAGGTGATGAGAAGTAGTCGATAGCATAGCCATGGTGCCTAGGCTACAAGCTATCTCTGTTTGCCTCGTATCCTCTGGATGAGGAGTAGGTGATAGGTGGTGACAGTCATGTCCATCCTTTGTAAGCTCCCACATTCAGAAACGGCATAGAGCCGTAGGCTAGGATCACCTAGCAGCCCAGATGTGCTCTCTGGTGCCCAAAGCAAGTACATAGTATGGCAAAGCTATCTTAACTTAGGATCTCTATCCCTAGAAAACCTTGATACTGAAGCTACCTTTCTACTTGTTCTTAGGTGAACTAGCTTAAGAGACTTTTACACATCCGTTCCTTGTGGAAATACAATACCCTGAATGCTTTTAGGTGAAAAGCTACAATAGTAATTCCGTGGCAATAAATATGGCTGGCAGTAGCAACCCATATAGACCATTTAACAATCCATAAATGCTCAAATTCAATTTGATGTTACAGACTACAGGTCTTCCAAAATTAAGGCTCGTCCATCTCCATGGTTATGGTTATTACAATAGCAATCGCTTCCTAAAGGCATGACATGCAATAACAGTCTTGTGATGATCCTACATTTTACTTAAACTCCCAGAAGGAATGGCTAGACTTAGCGCTCTGATATTCAGTTGACTCCCAACATAGAAGCACATGAATCAGTCTCAAGAAGCTTCCCCTCTGGCCCTGGACTTCCGTTAGAAACTTCACTCCTCTGTCCTGAGTCATCTACCCATATTATTCATAATTAGGCCTTAATTCCACTTGGTCCTATATCACGTGCCTCTGACTTATGTATATCATGCTTTGGCAGATATAATCAGGGCTGATGCTAACTTAATTTGATGTTTAAGCACTACTACAGAATGAGGCATTGGTCGATGCTCAAAATGGCCAAAAACCTCGGCCTTTTTGCGGCCCGGGGTTAAAGACCCCTTTAGCACCGGCCAGCGCCACGGGCCGAGGCAAACCCTTTAGCACCGGTTTGTGTTACAAACCGGTGCTAATGGTCCGGTTT
>Ga0182004_10003923_pt1 | contig 11897 bp, 10 predicted proteins | sample Sormic07211540_1_FD_120479 | JGI IMG/M metagenome (GOLD analysis project Ga0182004, IMG submission 120479) | Endophyte microbial communities from Sorghum bicolor roots, Mead, Nebraska, USA - 072115-40_1 MetaG | ecosystem: Host-associated > Plants > Roots > Unclassified | place: USA: Nebraska... | reverse complement strand
CATCTTATCGGCGGCACCCGCCGGCCATGTCAAGATGCAGCGCTCACCACCTAGAAGCTAATGCACGGATGCAAATGCACCCGATCTGTAGCTATTATATTCTACTGAGCACTCGTCCAGTCCAGAAGTGATTAGTTAAGTGCTCTGTCACCCACCTCATCGACGAACAAAGGTGAGCTGCTATATGCATCACGAGGATGGATGATACTGTAGGTGATAGAGTTCATGTGCGTCGGCTTCATAGTTGGTCTCATCTATGTCCACACCATCGCCGACGGGCTAGACGCAAGGCAGATCATCAATGCGGTGGGGGACTAAGCCCGCGGCGGCCGCGCATCTCCCCCATCTGGGTGCGCTACGTGATCATGGACCTGCCCAAGATGCCGGCGCCGCCTCCACACCTCGACCTGCTCGACATGTTGTTCAAGGATATGCCTTAGAGAAATTTGGAGTCCCATGCGACATTGCGACCGGTGTTCAGTATTCGATCGATGAGGGCTGCAGCGGTGGATCATGTAGGATAGAAGCACGAAGCAGGCCAATCACCGACGCTGGGAGCCGAGCACTGGGCGGATGGGTGCCCCGGGAGGGACTTAAGTTACAATTACTAGGCTACTCTTACTTATATATTCATTATTATCCTGTTTTAAGATGGAGAGGATTAGAGAAACCGGTAGTTCCTCCAAGAACCGTAAAATATCTCTTAAAAACTGAGGCTTTATTCAGTCCGTGAAAAGAAAAAAAGTTGAGGGGGATTGCAGCAATTAAAAACTGAGGCTTTATTCGGTTCTTGAAAAGAAAAAAATGAGTATTGTAGCATATTTGTAACTATATCAATTAGCGTCCAATTATAGACTAATTAGATTAAAAGATTTGTCTCGTAAAATTATGTGTAAATTATGCAATTGATTATTTTTAATCTATATTTAATGCTCCATTCATGTGTCTAAATATTCGATATGATGAGTCGAAAAATTTTTAGGTGGAAACTAAACAAGGCCTAAATTCATATACAAACTTTACAGTTGTAGCTTGCTAAAAAATTGTCGGTCCAAGTGCCACTGAAAGAGAACTGTTGGATTGCTCATATATCCCTTAATCACACTGCAGGAGATTACTCTGTGGAAACTCGTAGGGCATACATGGCCAAAAGTGCCTACTCGATCCAATTCCAAGGCACTTTCAGCAAGCTGAAACTTATGCTATTTGAAAAGCAAAGGTAGAACCCAAATATAGATTTTTTTTTGCTTAGACGCTGCTATATAAAAGAATCCTTACAACAAACGATCTGATGAAACGCAACTGGCCAAATGATCTTAAATTTGTAAGGATTGCGTTTTCGCAAAGCAAGTTTGGTCTCTCTTAAGAAAGTAGCTTGGATTATCAGTGCTAGACTTAGTTGGAATAACATGCTCTTTTCATAGCTATTGGCGCAAGTACTGCAACAAGATTAACAAAGAACACAGAAAGAGCATAATAGAAGAATGTTTTAGAACAAGTCGATGCGGCCAAGCGAAGTAGCCATGTTTTGCAAGGAAGATTTACTGTACCGTGCGGCAGCCGTAAATTTAGTTTTATTTTTAGTGGTCATCTTGTTTGTTTTGGCTGGTTTCGGGCTCTGAGGTCTTTAGTCGAGGGTGGGGCCATAGTGCCGTGGTGGTGAGTTTTTTTTTCTCTCTATTTTTGTTGCCCTGTTTGTAAATTTATGAAGTTGTTTCTTTTTCTTCGTCTAATAAAAATTCAGCAAATCTTTTGTAGTCTTTCTAAAAAACTGAATCAACAAACAGTGTGTAGGCGATCACTGCTTCAACCAATGCGCAGATGAGTCGCTGCATTTCTCTCATCGGCACACGTATTTGGGGTAAGTCTATATCAGATCCGCCATGCATTTTTTTCGCCATCTTCTACCTTTGTCGACCGCCGGCCGGGAACACCTGTGGCCAACCCGCTGCTAGCCTTGATCAAACAAATTAAAACCACCCTTGAGGGCGGGGGTGACAGGTGTAGCACGAGAGATGTATCTCATAGGCATCTTCATTTCTGGATTGACCAATGCGACCGATGTATCTGCACAAGCAGTCAGGCATGATCCGTGGAACTGACCATCGATACTCGGTGATGTACGGCTGCAGCAGCGGCCGGATGACGGCAATGTCTATGCGGAAGAGAAAAATGTACAAGAAATGTGAAGGACTGGTGCCAGTAGCGCAGTGTATAGCACGCACATTTCCACCAAGTAACAAGTACACGGCTGCTATCGAAGTTCCAAAACTTTAAATCGCGTTGCATTATTGCAGCTAGTCGGCAGTCGTCGCAGAATGTGAAAACAGAGAGTACGTACCTGTGGAGAGGTTTGCCGCCACAAGTTCGTAAAATGTGGAACAGTAGCGCCAGCGGCACTAATGCACGATGCTGGACGCCTGGACACAAAACGTAGCTAGTCCATCCTGGTGGTCTTCAAAGACACGAACGACATGCAAGCCCTGGTCTCTATATAAACACGACCAACATACCACCTCAAATCACCTCATCACAATTCATCACAACAAGAGAGGATACCAAATAGCAAATAGTCACAAAACTGAAGCTGTGATATCCGTCATGGAAAACGCGCCGAGGATCTTGACGGTCCTGGCTCTCGGGCTAGCACTCCTCTGCGCTGGCGCCGGCCCGGCCGCCGCGCAGAACTGCGGCTGCCAGCCAGGCTACTGCTGCAGCCAGTATGGTTACTGCGGCAAGGGCGACGCCTACTGTGGCAAGGGGTGTCGCTCGGGCCCGTGCCAGGGCGGCGGCGGTAGCGGCGCGAACGTGGGTAGCGTCGTCACCGACGCGTTCTTCAACGGCATCAAGAACCAGGCCCCGAACTGGTGCGAGGGCAAGAACTTCTACACGCGAAGCGCGTTCCTGAACGCCGCCAACGCGTACCCAGGCTTCGCCCATGGCGGCTCCGAGGTGGAGGGCAAGCGCGAGATCGCCGCCTTCTTCGCGCACGTCACGCACGAGACTGGACGTGAGTTCATTAATTAAACCGCCAGTAATCTTCAATTCTTGCATGCATGGTGGTGTACCGGCCGGTCCCGTGCGCGCTGATCAACTTCGCGATGGCATTATATATATATTTACCGATCGACAGATTTCTGCTACATCAACGAGATCAACGGAGCGAGCAGGAACTACTGCGACGCGAACAACAGGCAGTGGCCATGCGCCCCGGGGAAGAAGTACTACGGGCGCGGCCCGCTGCAGATCTCGTGGAACTACAACTACGGTCCTGCCGGAAAGGCCATCGGCTTCGACGGGCTCGGGAACCCGGACAAGGTGGCGCAGGACCCCGTGATTTCATTCAAGACGGCGCTCTGGTTCTGGATGAACAATGTGCACCAGGTCATGCCGCAGGGGTTCGGCGCCACCATCCGGGCCATCAACGGCGCCCTCGAGTGCAACGGCAAGAACCCTGGCGCGGTGAACGCGCGGGTGGGCTACTACAAGGACTATTGCAAGCAGTTCGGCGTCGACCCGGGGAACAACCTCACCTGCTAGAGGTGCCGAGTTCACCGTTCATGCATGCATGCATACTTGGCTGGTGAAGAAGAATAAATAATACTCAGCGTACGTAGCATATATACTTGTAATATGGCGCCACGAGTACGTGCTATTAGTAACAATAAAAAATGCAGGATCATGAATAATGAAGCATCTGTGATATGCTAAGTGCCACGAACAATTTGGGTGCTTGGTATCTCTATTCCAGCGTGCCTTGCTGGTGCGTTATATAAAGGTTATAAAGGTGTTTGTTTAAGAAATGAGGTGGTTCGTTCAATATTTTCTCACTACTTATTTTTTGGTTTATATAATGAAATGGATTGATCTGCATCCCTTGCCAGTCCATCTGCAATCCATCGCGAGGAATGGGCTTATTTCACTAAAATCAGTGGGATTTAGGTTGACAAACTATAGTAGAGTACTAAATTCATAATGTCTGGATCATTTTTAGTATTTTAGTACATCTCTAAATGGCCTCCACATCACAAATTTTAGAGAACAAAACAAAACTCCAGCAAATATGTCAAGCTATTCTGCATTAGTTTCCCGTACTCCACCCTTGGAGAGGTTCGCTCTCTAATAAATTACTAATATACCAATTCCCATGTACGTCTGGAAAAAAGCATGCCTGTACAGTGCAAGTGGGCTGACCATACAAGGCCCAAAATTTTATGATGGAAAAGACTACTCTACCTCCTCGCCCTCGAATTCTAAATCACACATTTTACCTACCAGCAAATTACTTTCCTACCCTGATTCAGAGTGGTGTTAAAGACGGTTTTGTCCTTCTTTTAGCTAAAATAATAGGTAAATACTTGATAAGTTTTAAAACTACAGAAAGTGATTCTAAGCTTTAAAAAAATCCAAAAAAAGAGGTAGATTGGGATACAACAAACCCAAGATAATATTAAAGCTGAAGAAAACGTGTCAAGATGCTTCAGAACACAGGTTTAGCTCTAAGAAAATGAAAAAGTATGCAAAAAACTAAAAATTCTGAAAACATCCTAGTTAATATGTAAACGCATTTTGAAAACTTTCCACAATAAAAAATGTAATTCACAACCAGCACGAATGCATTCAACACTAATTACTGTTGCATTGATGTTGGTTGCATCTCATACGTTTTCCCTGCAAAGTTTTTAAAATGTTCTTATAGATCATTTAGAATGCATCCAAAAAATTTCTAGATATTTCCATTTTATAGAGATAAACCTGATTTTTTTAAAGTCTTTCAAGATGTTTTCATGAGTTGTAAATATTTTAGTTTGAATTGTTATATCTCAGTCTATCTTTACAACTTTTTATAAGTTCTAAAAGGTTAGAGACATTTCCTATGGATTAAAAACTTTATCAAGTGTTTACCATTTTTTAACTAAAAATGACAAAATCATCTTTAAACCCACTCCAAACTAGGACAGGGTGATAATTTGAACTTCTGAGAGTTCTGGAGGTAAGACATCCTCTTTTGAAGTTCGAGGAGAAAATTAGATTATAATGTTAATGTATTAGGGAGGTAGAATGAACTTTACCCCTACTAAAGTAGTTAGATCCCCTTTGAATGAAGGAAAACATAGGAATTTCAAAGAATTCAATTCATGTAGGAAAAATTTCTATAATATCTTTTTGGAAAAAAGGAATGCTTCCCAACAATTCCTTTAAATCGGTTATGGATTAGGCAATTCTAAAGGAATTTTGGAAGAAACTAAGGGTCTATTTGGAACACATTAATTTCGAAGGAGTCACACAAGAATTTTATAGGAATCAGTTCAATTTCCCAACGCAGGAATGGAAGAATTTTCATGCATTCCAATTTCCAAATAGGCCCCGACCTCATTGTTTTGTTTCCTATGTTTTTCCTACATTGCTTCCAAAGGTATATTCATAAACTTCAATTTGTTATTAAATCATATAGGATTTGAAGTTTTATATTTTAAAGTTTTTTGACACTATTCCTACGTTTTCTCCTGTTTTTGTATTATGTAAATCTTTTGTTTCAAAGGGGGCTTAATGTGCTTTACAGTCTGCAATTGACCTGCTACACAAGTCTGTGGCCCGCCCATACTGCAGGTATGCCTGCGACTCCGCTCCAACTAGCGTCAGAGGCTTCAACAGTGGCAGAGTTGTTGATAGGTTTTATTGCTACACCTGCATCCCAAGCTCTATATCAAGCCCGGTAGGAAAGTGGTTTGAATTGAACATTTGTATATCTAGTCCAAAATTGAAACAATGTACAAGATGTGTAACTCAAACACCATATCCTAAGTTCTCCCAAGTATGTATCGTGCAAGTTGTTAGTGAAGTCATTGTTAGAGTGAGTGGAGCTGGTAGTTTGATTTTGTTGTTTCCGACCGAGTTGTTTTTAGTGTTTTTGATGAAGGAGTTGTTTTTAGTGTTGCCTCGTGATGTCGTGCACTAGAAATTATATTTAAGCTTTAATAGTTAGTCTTCGTGCTTGAGTTGTTGGTCGTTGTATTCTACAGTAGTTTGGTGGGTTTTTTAGTCCACTTTGCTGAAATTTAGTTTATATTACTGCTTATACTTATCTGAAGGCAATGTCCTTGCGGCTTCTGATTATTAGAGCCGAGCTCTGCCGAATTACTCGGTGGCATTGAAGACTAGAAAGGACAAGAAAACAAAGGTGTAATAAGCTACTGCGTGTCAAACTAAGCAACCGTCAACAGCAGCAATCTTGGAAGTCTTCCCTTCTGATTGACCGTTTGTATGCTGGGTTGGACATACACGTAACACGCATCAGGTCACCGATCGATATATATCCTCACATGCATGATCAATATATGGACTTGAACAGCGCGTACGGCTGCTAGAGCTAGCGGCGGCCTGATAGCGGCAGCTCTACGTGTACACCAGAAAGGATGACTCGCTAGTCAGTACTCAGTAGTACTCCGTACACACGAGGATCCAAATGCAGTGTCACCTTCCGTTATCGCAGTCTCGCAGCTAGTCGCAGGTGTACCTGCTGATTGATATGCGTGCCACCGCAAGTTCAAGCTGTGGAACAGTAGTGCCAGTGCAAATAGTAATACTCAATCGATCGATCGAGAAGATGCATCATGCGTGCACTGATCGGTCGATCTCTGAATATATAAAACGCCACCCGCACCATGCCATATGCCATCCCGCTCAAAAGTCAGCTAAGCAACCGAGCTGAGACCTCTTATCCAGTACGGCGAACCTCACCGACGCGGACGACGATGATCCTGACGCCCTTGCTGGCTCTTGGTCTAGCACTCCTCTGTGCCGCCAGCCCGTGCTTGGGGTTGGGGAGCGGCGGCGCCGGCGCGTCCGTGTCTAGCGTCGTCACCGAGGCGTTCTTCGACGGCATCAAGTCCCAGGCCGGGAACGGGTGCGAGGGCAAGAATTTCTACACGCGGAGCGCGTTCGTGAGCGCTGCCGACGCGTTCCCGGCCTTCGCGCATGGCGGCACGGAGGCGGAGGGCAAGCGCGAGATCGCCGCCTTCTTCGCGCACGTCACGTACGAGACCGGGTGTAAGTCGATCGCCGCTCTACCGCCTATAAAACTGCACGATTTGATTCACTAGCTCGATTCCTTGACGGTACGTGGCAACAGATTTCTGCTACATCAACCAGATCGGGAAGAGCCAAGTCTCGTGCGCCCTGAGCTCACAGTGGCCGTGTGCCCCGGGGAAGAAGTACTACGGGCGCGGCCCGCTGCAGATCTCGTGGAACTTCAACTACGGTCCGGCGGGGCAGAGCATCGGCGTCGACCTGCTGGAGAACCCGGACAAGGTGGCGCAGGACCCCGTGGTTTCATTCAAGACGGCGCTCTGGCTCTGGATGACCAACGCGCACAAGGTGATGCCAACGCAGGGGTTCGGCGCCACTATCAGGGTCCTCCACGGCGCCCTCGAGTGCAACGGCAAGAACCCCGCCGCGATGAAGGCGCGGGTGGGCTACTACAAGGACTACTGCAAGCAGTTCGGTGTCGACCCAGGGAACAACGTCACCTGCTAGATGTGCCGGAGTTGCTCGTGAAGAATAAAATGGCCTGGCGGCGGCTGGAGTGAAACTCAGATAGGAGTATTCACGGATGCGTAGTAGCAATAAAAGATACATGGACTGGGTCTGTGCTATTCGACCTGAATAACGAAGAGAGTGGCGTAGACAAGCAAACAACACTCAACACCCACCTCTCCTAGAAAGAATGGATCGGTTACCTATCAACATTTGTTTTACTCCATAATTATGCATCAAACATCTTGTGATCTTATATTATAAATGTTAGTTACGATATGATCTCAAGTGAAAACGTTTCAACTATATAGTAAATCTTGTCAAGTAGTTTCATAAAAAAAACTTGCCAAGTAGCACAATTTAGTTTAGGATAGAACGTGTCTCTATCCAAGATTGTTTAAAAATTTCTATAATTTTAAATCTCAAAATATGAGAACTTAAAATAAATATTAACACATTAAAACTTTAGATTAAAAAATTATCAACTACTTCTAGATCGGGTCGATCATTATAATTTCAGTATTAACCATGTGAGTATTTAAGGTTGTTTGAAAATTATGAATTTTAAATTTCAAAATTGAAGTACTAACCACATATTTGAAGCTATAAGCAACTTAAAAAGCTTGTAAACTGCAGATTTGTAGATTATACTGAGAACTAAAACTTTTGTATAAGCCAACAATTGTAGTTTACAATTTATCAAACCACTATTTTACACTTCAAAAAAAAAACACTCACTTCTGTTTCTTTTATATTATTACTCTATTAGTTATACACGTCTACTCTGCATCTGGGTGGAAATGTTTCTCTCACACTTGTTTTTTTCTTTCTTTCTGTCGTAATAGGATGCATAAAATTGCTTTCAAAATCACAGCTGACCAGGAAAATAGGGTAATATAAATGGCTTTAGAGTTTATAGAGATAGTTTATCTGATCTTAGAAGAAAATCTGCACTCCTGCAACAGGTCATGAATACAAAAGCAAAATACGATATTTCTTTTCGAATCGAATTGCAGTGCCGGTCTTTTGAATCAGACCGTTTGGTCCATGGGCCGGCCTAACTCTAGTCCAAGGCCCGCAGCCATTCGGCCGACGTTTTTGGGCCCTGGGAAGGCGGCGTATGCTGGCCGGAGGTTGAGCGGACGGACCCCAGCCTCCAGCGGAACCCAATCTAGCAATCTTTCGCCTCCTCGCTCGGTGCCTGGGTCCCTGGCCTCCCCGTCCGCCCTCCGCCTCCGTCTCCGTCTCCGCTTCCCCAATCCGCCGACGCCACCGTTGGTCTCCAGGTAACCACAACGCTGACGCCTCTGTCTAGTGTGGATAGCTTCCTGGCTTTAGGCGCGTCCCTGTTTTGTTTGGTAGGGTTTTTAGTGTGCCTATTAGGTGCGGGATTAGGATGGGTGAGTGGAGCATTTTCATTTTTCATCAGTTCGGATTGCTCGGGCGATGAAAGGGTTGATACGGGCGGCAGGCCTTTCGTATGAACTTCACTCGGCATGTCAGCAAATAACTATTCGTTCATTCGCTGGATACTTGGATGGTACTGTACTGCTGTTCTCTGATTGGGGGTTTGCATGCTGAATTTGAGAAACAGGGGCCGCGGAATGCCCCAAATCCATAGCAGAATCTGGAGCACGTGTAATGAAATTTAATGTTAGGAGCTAGGACTACTCACTGGTTGATGTACTGCGTTTACCTAGCTTTCAAGATAAGTATCAACTTAAGGCCTTGTTTAGTTCGCAAAAAATTTCAAGATTCCCCGTCACATCGAATCTTTGGTCACATGCATGGAGCATTAAATAAAGATAAAAATAAAAACTAATTACACAGTTTACCTGAAATTTGTGAGATGAATCTTTTGAACCTAGTTACTCCGTGATTGGACAATGTTTGTCAAATAAAAACGAAAGTGCTACAGTAGCCAAAAAGCCAAAATTTTGCCAACTAAACAAGGCCTTAACTGGTTAGGATCTGCTAAAGTTTCACTTTGTTGGTGTTACCAGATTAAAAATGGCCGCCACCATTTAGTCCTCATTACACTTGCCATCTGACTCCGAAAAAAAAGTATTACAACATTCTTCCAGATGTTTTCAGTCTTTCACTACATCCATGCAGAACTCAAGTTCTGAAATGGAAACATATGAGCAAAATCATGTCCTTGTGTTAGATATAAGATCAGATTGTCTTGCTTTCTTAAGGAAAATTTGTGAGTTCTGGAGTTCCGGTGATTTTGATCTGTGACTACTGACTGCTACTGGTGACTATAAACTTTTATGCCAAAATGAAGGCTATGTTGTTTTTTGCTTTATATCATTTGAGTTGATACTGATTTTACTTTCAGAAGTTACACCCTTATCTCAGATTTCTGTGTGCTTGGTACTTACATCTCTGTTTTAGTTGTACAGTGTTAGGCCTTTGGCTCTAAGCTATTCTGGGATTCAAGAAGTACGGAAACATGAGCTACTTCCAAGCTACAATACACAAGCCTCATATTATGCTCACTGCATACAAACCAGTAGATGGTCTTGGAAGGACCTGTGAGCTACTTTATCAAGATTCTCTATGCCCACATGCTACCAGATCTTTTAAGCTGGTGGAGCAAGTGTATCCAAGGCTTGTTCTTGTTTCTGCTTGCCATAAAAGGCTTGGTCCTGTATATGCTTCGAGTGGGAAAGAAAACCCTAAGATTAGCAATGATGTAAGCAGTTTTGTTGCTTTTCCCCTGGATTATTTCTTTCCTTCTCCCATTTTAAGCTATTGTCATGCAGTAACTGTTTCTTTACCTAATGTGGATCATACTTCCCACTTGCTATGTTTAACTTAAGAATGGTGTTGTAAAACTTGTAATACTTGGTGGTATTGACAAAAGGGACGTGTGTATCATCTTTTTTATCTTTTTGCTGTGGCATCCAAATTCTTGGAGACCATTGTATCGGGAACTTGTTTAATTCTGTATTGTTTAGCAATTAAGCAATTTTGATCTGATCTGGCATTCTGTTTGAGTATTTTCGTAGATGTTGAACTAAGGTACTTTGTTAAAGTATTTTGGTACTCTATGTTATAGTAAATTTAGAATAATGTAGAGCGATGTAACTCTGTTTGGTTGCACTTCATGCACGAGACAGTTTTGTGATATGATTCGAGCATAGTAGCATTCCAAAAGCTTTTTCTATAACAATGTGCTAATTTTTTATTGCCTATTTTTCCAGCCATTTTCAATGGAATCGTTGAACAAAGCAATGGCAGAAGCAAAAAGGCCAAGGTCAATTCAAGACGTGCTGATGGAGCAAATGGCTAAGATTGGAGGACTAGGCTCTGGTGGAAATGGAGGAAACAAAAACCGTTATGGACGTGGTGGTGGTGGTTCTGATGGCCCAGAGGACGAATCTTTTAAGCAATCATTATATGAGATGATCCAGATTTTGATAGCAACTGTTGCGTTCATACTTGTGGTAACATCATCACTTCATATTTTACCAGTTCGTAGGATTATGCTATATTTTAGATGAAGATTTGTGTTAGCCCACCAATTTCAAACCATCATTAGTTTTTTTCTTTCACGGGAACGGTACAATTGCATCACAATACTGTATTTTTATTATCCTGAAATACCATCTTTCTACCTATGTTATTAGTTAAATAAGGAAGAACAATAAGGATCGCTGGAGCAGAGAATATTCAAATCAAATTGAACCTTGATGAGCTCAATGATATTACCATAAACAGTTTACTTTGATATTTTGCAACTATTCGTGTGGTTTTACTTTTGTCAAAGAAACACACATATCATGTATATCTGGAATTCTGGATTGATCAATGTGATCAGACATTTTTTTTAGGAAACTGGAGGGGCGCAAGCCCCTACAGATAAATGATATTAAAAATTAGAACATTCAAATGTGAACAGACTTATAGGGAACATGATAATACTTCGGCAGTACCTTAACAGGGATGCAGAACTGGATTTCACAAATTAACATCAGTACATGGAAACTATTGTGCTTGCTAAATCACCCTTTTGTGCCCTTTGTTATGCAGTATATCCACATAATAAGAGGGGAGGAATTATACCGCCTTGCTAGGGACTACACCAGATATATGGTTACTGGGAAGAGAACAGCTCGACTGAAACGTGCAATGCTAAACTGGCGCCAGTTTTCTGAGAGCATCACCAAGAAGGATGATGCGCAAGAAGACTACTACGGAAGATACACTTCTGAATCCACGTGGTGGCAACAGCCCCAACAGCTTGTTCGTCGTATGGAGGAGGTCTGCAGAGGCTATTTGCGCCCGCACGCGCAGGAATCGTAGTTCGGAGGTCGTACTGTTTGGTCGGCCTGAGTTTTCCCGTTGCGTTGATG
>Ga0182004_10003922_pt1 | contig 11898 bp, 16 predicted proteins | sample Sormic07211540_1_FD_120479 | JGI IMG/M metagenome (GOLD analysis project Ga0182004, IMG submission 120479) | Endophyte microbial communities from Sorghum bicolor roots, Mead, Nebraska, USA - 072115-40_1 MetaG | ecosystem: Host-associated > Plants > Roots > Unclassified | place: USA: Nebraska... | reverse complement strand
TTTTCTTTTCTTTTCTTTTCTAAGAATAAGAAAAGGAAACATGATAATGATTGTGTGCTTGGTACTCACTTGGTCACGATGATCAGCTGGATGTGTGCTACCGCAGCCTCAAGCAAATCTGGGGAGAGCTCGTAGAAACCTGAAGGGAATGAGATCGTCATTGCTACAGTTGATTAATTTCCATCCAGACTTTACCAGCTATATAAGATTTTCTTTTTCCCCGCCTGTCACCCAGACTAATGTGTGTAGAATAAATACTAACCTTCCTCTTGGCTTGCAGCTTGGCTTATGTTCTGGGCACAGTTTACCGCCATCCTGAGCGCTCTTGCTTCAAATGCCTCTTGTATGGCAACAGGGTTAAGCCAATCTTCGGCTGTTCACAGTCATCAAAACAAGGACTATTACCATCACATCACAAATACATACATGCCTCCTTAAGAGACAAGGAGGAGACCATACAATTGTGTCAGCCTATAATTATGTACCTGAATTGACAGCAGATTTGCATTGCATCAAATATTGTACTTTGCCCATGTAGGCCATTGTGCCAACAGGCTGTTTTCCGGATGCCAATTGAGAAACGGTTTTCATTAGAATCCTTGCAACCTGCAGGTACCACCATCGGCTATTACCACGCCATTGACAAAAAAAAAAAAACAATTGTGAAAGAAAAAGGGGCTTCAATCAAATACATTACGTGCTAAAAGCATGATAAATCATCACAACTAAGGAACATGAGTAGCATACAAACCTGCAAAAGTAAAACAACATTATCTCCTTCGTAAGTGCAAGCAGGAACATAGACGGCAAACAATTCAGGAAGGCCACTGCTGTTCAAGTAACCATGTCCACCACAGAGCTTTCGGCATTCTTCAATTGCATCCTGCATAATAGAGAGAAATCTCCCCTTATACAACAATGGATGAATTCTAAAAGTGTTCTTTGTTATATATAGTGACTAGTCCATCACATCAGAACCTATACTTTTAAAATGGAATGGAGCTTCAGGGATACAGGCAAGTCAGACAGAAAAATCATATCTAGTGACAGCCTGTGAAACCTGAATTATGAGCTATACAATTGAAATACCCAAGAAAGATGAAGTGATAAAGACAACATCTACCCAATTGGTAGTTCAGAACTTCTACAAACCACTTTTATACTACGAGTACTTAGTAATGATTGATATTAACTCAGCTCCACTTGAATCATAATTGTATAAGAGAGCCAAAGAGGGCTGATGAAAATAAACCATGAGGTGTACCAGTAAACCATTAATAACAAGTAGAAGAGCACAAGGATTACTCAAATTAAACTTAATACATACAGCAGTTACAGATGTTGTCACAGCCTTCAAACCAGCTGTGCATGCATGAGCTTCCTGCAGTGTTGAGAAGTCCTTGGCTTCCAGTTTCTGAGTGACATCCGTATATAGCCAGTTGAGCCAATCACCCACAAATCTAAATGCATATGCTGAAGCCAACAATGGAAAGAGTCTGCTCTGTTGAGTCTTGTAATTAAGGACCTGTAATCAGTTTCAATACATTAGTAACCTCTCATTGGTAGCCAGAAGATGCAGAAATATCCATGTACATGTACTCCCTCCGTCCCAAAAAGACCACTTCTATCTTTCTCTTAAGTCAAACTATATATCTTACATTTGACCAAATTGATTTATAGATAAGAGTATGGACGTTTATGAAACCAAATAGGTATTTGAAGCCCGCCAAGTGGATAGATCTCATTTATTAGTTACTTTATATGGTCAGCTCAGTTTATGGTTGAGAGCATAGTTTTTTAACAACGTTTCTTCACAATTAACAGAAAAATGAACAAATAATAATGATACAAAATTTATTCAATATTTAACAGAGAAAGTACCTGAGTCTCAGGGCCACCATCTTGAGAGCCAAACTGCTTTCGGACTGCGCTGTATCGTACAGCAATGCAAACAGCACGGGACAAAGCCTTAGAAGCATCTGCAACAATTGACTGACGAACATAAACCATTGTCCCATACAGCAGCTGCTTTGGAACATTTGAGTGAACATATTTCCCCTCCCTTGTAACTTGTGAAAGCCTAGAAAGCAAACATATAACAATGTCAAGTTTAAACAAGGTTAAGACCAAAAAAAAAGAGGGGGGGGGGAGGGGGAGGATAAAGTGGCAGAATGAAGTATGACGATCGAAATGGACAAACCTCATCAGCATTTGATCCCTTGGGATGCGCACATGGTCAAATTGCAGAACACCATTATCCATACTGTTATATGCACCACTACCAAACTTTCCACCAATATCACCGAGGGTAACACCAGGAAGTGGGGAGTGATCCTCTAAGCTTCGCAGTTGCACAATGAAACCTGGAACACCGGCTCCATAAGTCGCAAAGAAAGCGAATGCATCAATAGAAGGCTTCCTATAAAAGCAAAACATTACCATGTATGCCATAGTCCTTCCCTTCAGTTATCAACCGAGCGTACACCACTGCATGGGTGGAAGCTTTTCCCAAGCCACCAGGCCACCACTGCGAACAAGAAGCATGTAATTAATTGTGGGGTTGTGGGGCAGCATCTTTAACAATTTACAAATGGCTAAACCGCTAAAGTAATTTTTAAAAAGGGAAAAGAGCAAATGTTTTAAACAAATCAATAAGGTGGCAATTGATTCATAGAACTTTACTTTGCTGGACGTGAGAGTTGGACTGTGGATGACAAACTCATCAGTCTTTGGATCGAATGTAGCAGTTGTTTCAAGGCCCTGAACGTTTGAGCCATGACCAAGTTCCGTCTGAGCATAGCACCCAATTATTTGGAACTTGTAAGCCAGTGGTAACCACTTCTGCTGCTGCTCCTCAGTTCCTTGCCCTTTTATAGCTGGAACAAACATGCCCTGCAAGATCATATCGTGTCTGTAAGTTAACAAAAGAGAAGATGAAGCAAGTATCTGCTGTTCCTTCCATGGCATGAATTTTCTGTGATTGCTATCAAAGGTATGGCACTAGTTTCCACAGAAACCCAATAACCATATGAAGATTGACGGTATGCGGAGAAGACCGTAGCACTGATCTGAGAATACTTTAGCAAACACCACACCACGCACAACAAATGCTTAACTAAGGTATGATAAGAACATATTATTACCGATGATGAAAAAAAGGAATGGACAGACGTACCCAATGCAGATCAACATAACCAGGCTGGTCGACATATTGTCTCAGCAAATTTGCTTCCTCTTCTGTTAATTGACATCAAACGTGACGTGACATTAGTTAAAGAGAGTGCCGTATGTAGCACAGTGGATGTAACAGATCTTTGGTTGTTAATGGAAACAGAAACAGAAACAGATATGGGTTGATTTGTGACCTGTAAGACGTAGCTCGACGATCCGCTTCCATGCATGGGCTGCTTTTCTCAGAGTGTCCTTGAACAATTCCTTCCTGGAAAGCATGGTCCTGTTATCCTTGCGGAAGACCTATACATATGGAGAAGGCATAGGTTGAAGTGAATTCAACCGGAAGGGGGATTTAACAGACATTGATGCCTACAATGGGCTGTATTGAGCTGGGCACACCAAGCAAAGGATGGGGGGCATGTCAATATTAGCCTTAACATTTAAGGGAAAAAGAAAAGCATGACCGTTACAATCAATCCTACTGTTGCTTTTTTGAACAAAAGGGCAATGTACTTGAGTTGTTGAGATGGAATTGAGTATCCAGTTTGAAAGTGGACAGCAAGATTACTGTAAACATGTGATTACTGTTTGAGTAAATAAAAAAAAATATGTATTGTGGTTAGAGTCACTATGGTGAGATGACCATGGCAAGGAGGGAAACAACAATTAAAAAAAAAGAGAGTAGGCAATCAGCAGTGGGGCTAAGGAATAAAATCCTAAAAAATGATGTGAGCAAAGCAGAATGTAGCGGGTTATGCGAAATCCGTTCTCGTTTGGTTGGTTGCTTTGTTTTCTCCGTTGGGCACCGAGGGATGGAAAAGTGTTGTTGCTTTTTTAGGAAGAAAAGAAGCTGCGATCTGCGCGTCCGGTGAGGGTGAGGCGGCGGAATTTGGCTGCAGGAGGTAGGCAGGGGAGCGAGCAGATCCAGAACGGGTGGGGTGGGATTGGCCGCGGCTTACAGGGTCGGATGCGACGAGGCGCGCCATACGGTCGGCGACGTGGACGGCGTGGCGTGAGCCGGCCCACGCGACCTTCATCTCCTCCACGTCGAAGCCCGCGGTGGCCCTCTCGCCGGCGAGGTGGTCCACTTCCGCCATGGCCATCTCCTTCTTGGCTTTGCGGTGCTGGCTTCTCGATCTGCTGGCTGCTGCTGCCACAACTCCCTCCTTAATAAAGACCTCAACTAACTTACGACGAGCACAGCACGCCCTGCAGCTGCAGTATATATACTGTATTCTGTTCGGTTTCCCGAGTCCTGGTGACGACGACGACGACGACGACGACGTAGATAGGCGCCGCCAACCGGCGACGAGTTCCTACTCCTACTGGAAGACGAAGATCGACACGACTGCTACCGACCACATCTCCTTCCCGCTCCTGGTGTATGCGCCGCGGATTTAGTTTGGTTTCAGACTCAGAAAAGGATTCCTTTCCTTTTTACATTTTGTATGCATGTGTTTTCTTTTTCACTCACTCACTCATATCACAACGCATGTGTATTTGGCGAGAAATTTTAATATTTAGGACCCCTTAAGATTTAGGACTCAATTTGTTCTTTTAAAAAATAGGAATGAATATACGAATTACTTCAAAATTTAGGATTTCACACATTTTCAGTCATTTCTATTATTCTGAAATGTTTTCACCTCTCCTTAGCACCTAAAATGACCAAAGTGCCTCTTGCATCTAAAACATAATGGTCTCTCTCTCGTTCCTTTGTATGCTACGTTGTGGCCGCGACTCCCAGTCGCGCGAGCGCGATGCTTGCCATCTATGGGACCTTCCTGGTGTTCCATTTTTATAAATATATAAGCATATGTGTGTCTCGTTCATATTGTGGTGTGCTGGCTTTGCTTTGTGCTAAAATATACATTTTTTTCTACCAAGGGTTCAATTTAGTTCTTAGGAAACCAAATCATCTCTCTCTATGCAGCTGGGGTTCCTGGTGCCAAAGGTTCAGTTTTTTTAATGCTACAGCAATCAGATCTAAATGAGGTAGGGGTACTTTGGTCATTTTAGGAACCTTGAGAGACGTGAAAACATTTCATGAAAAAAAAGATAGGAAAAAGACTAAAATCTTAAATCTTAAAGTAATTCGCATTCTTAGTCTTATTTTTTGAAAGACGGACGAATCCTAAATCTTTAGAGACGCGTGAATTGAATTCTAAATATTGAAATCTCTCGTATTTGACCCACCGCATCCCGTTCCTGCCTTATCATGACGTCATCATAACTGCTTGTAGCTCAGAGGTTTTTTTATATTTGAAATGATCGCGCGATTTGTTCTCATATATAGTCACTAAATAAATTAACTCTAGAGTTATCTGAAATAAAATTTGTATATGTTTGAATAAATTTATATAAAAATTACAATATTACTATCATTGATATAATATGAAATATAGATTTATATTGTACCTATAAAGTTCATTCAACATTATTATATTATATAAAAACATTAAATCAGACAGATATTTATTTGGAGTCGGAACGAGTAGTTTGGATTCTGATTTTTGAACACCAATTGCATTATTGTGTTGCGGAATTTGTTTGACAGACAGACACAGACACACGTGTTGACGGTGGACGCAATACAACTTGGGCTGGGCCTCACAAGCCTCCAACCGTTTCGGCCCAGACAGCCCACATGCCCAGCCCAGGCGTCGTATCGTCTTCTTCGACCCTTCTTCTTCCCCCGATGCGGCGTGCGGGTCCCAGATTCTGACTTCTCTGGGCCCACGTGTCCGTCTTAGTGGAGCAGTATTAAATACAGGGCGTCCCCCACCCCACCTGGCAGTTGCCCTCTCGCAAGTCGCAACAACAACAACTCGTCTTCTCGAATCGGCCGCCACCAACTCCAACTGCAGCCCCGCCGCCCACGCCCCCGCCCCCGCTAGGGTTTTGGAGGGAGGATCGCCGATGTCGACGGCTCCCAGGCGAGGCACCTTCCGAGGCCGCGGCGCCCCTCCGCCCGGCACCGGCTACGTCCGCCGCGGCCCCGCCCCTGCCCCGGCGGCCACAGGCCCCGCCGACGGCGCCAAGGCCCTGCGCAAGCCCGTCTTCACCACCGTCGACCAGCTGCGCCCCCAGACGCACGGCCACACCCTCACCGCCCGCGTCATCTCCGCCCGCACCGTCCTCGACAAGCCCTCCACGCACCTCGGCCGCACCCGTGTCGCCGAGTGCCTCGTCGGAGACAGCACCGGCACCGTCCTCGTCACCGCCCGCAACGAACAGGGTATGCTGCCTGCCATCCGCTTGCTCCCCCATTACCCTTTTTTTTTCTCTCGCCCACTCGCGCTTCCGATTCCATCGATCCATCCACTAACTGATCTGCTAGTACTGATCTCCTAGGAATAGGATTAGATTGCAGATCTGGCGCGACCTGTATGCGAATGTTTTTTCTCATGCTTCTTCTTTATTTGCATAAGTGCTACTGATTAGCGCCTGTGTTTTTTTAATCATAGTTATGTTTTTTTAACCATAGTTAATACACAATGAACATCATCTACCTGGGGCCTACATTGCATATAGAGTACAACTACATCATAGTTTCTGCCCTGTTTTGATTAGATCCGTCTGCTTACTATGCCCCCATTATGTTGTGTGTGCTCTTACTGTTACTTATTGCTCGTTATGTATGGAGGGATTGGGTGTCAAATATGCTGCCAAACTGGTTCCTGCTGTACCAAATAGCTCTAGTGCTTGGTGAGAGTTTCACTTAGAGTTCTATTTTTGGATATGCTGATCGACCATATGTGCTTTGTGAGCCTTCAATCAATATGTGAAACTCTGGGTGACCTTTGTCGTCTGTCACATGGTGGCAATGTAACTCGACGTGATGCTATGCAGAAACTGTTGACTCGACGTGATGCCATGCAGAAACTGTTAGATGGAGTTAGTAGATAGAAACGTCATTGGTTGCCCCCTGCATGATGACTCATGATATCGTGTCATTTGAAACCGATGGATATTCCTTTTGTTTTAGACGTTACCAGTTTCCCCTTGCGATACCGTGTCATTTGAAACCGCTGGATATTCCTTTTGTTTTAGACGTTACCAGTTTCCCCCTGTGATATCATGTCATTTGAAACCGTTGGATGTTGCTTAACGTAACTTGACATGATGCCATGCAGAAACTGTTGGTCAGAGGTAGTAGATAGAAGCGTTGCTGGTTGCCCCCCTGCATGATGATTCATGATATCGTGTCATTTTATACCACTGGATGTTCCTTTTGTTTTAGACGTTACCAGTTTCCCCCTGTGTGATGACTCCTGATTTTGTGTTTTCAAAACTGATGGTTCTTGTTTTTATAAACAAAATTATTGGTTTTGTGATGATTCTTTCTGATTCGTATGGCATTGCAGCATTTGAAAACTGCTTGGTGGTTGCTTCTGCTATGGAAAATTGTTGGTTTTCTCCTGCATGATAACTCTCTCTGGTGTCCACAAGACATTGTGTTGTTTTTACATATTGCACTAATCCTGGTGTTCTCTCTATCATATTAGTAGGTTTGTGATATCCATCATTGTTGCCTTTGGCATGGAATCTATGAAAGATAGCTTTATGGTTATGTGCTTATTATTAGTAGGTTTGTGATATCCATCATTGTTGATTAGTTGGTTATCCATCATTGTTGATTAGTTGGTTAGAATTTAACCATGTTTTTCCTTTTTTGTCGGTGATTGTGGACAGTTGACCTTCTGGAGCCAGATACAACAGTGATCTTCCGCAACGCCAAGATTGACATGTTCAAGGGCACCATGAGGCTGGCAGTGGACAAGTGGGGCCGGATTGAGGTGACTCAGCCTGCTGATTTCAAGGTGAACCAAGACAACAACATGTCGCTGGTGGAGTACGAGCTGGTGGATGTGGATGAAGAGGAATGAGCAGAAACAAATGTTACCATCTGTTGGGCGAAGTCGGGCTGTGGACATATATTTCAGTTAAGGAGGCGGTAGCGTTAGGCTCCTATGATCCTATCTAGTTATTATTATCCTGGAAGGCTGGCGATTGGGACTGTTAGTTTTAAGATTTATCTTGAAGAAGCATGTCGAATTATGTACAGCAGCAGCAGCAGGATGCTATCCGTTCCGTGACGCCTAGTCCATTAATGCTACAACTCTTTTTTCCCCTCTCAGTTTGGGTGCGTTTGTGAATCCATTTGAGCTGGCAGTGTCTGTTTAAGTTTTGTGGTATGGTGAAAAAAATGAAGTTGGCAATTGCATTTTCCGTTGTGGTGTTAATTCTTGCTACCATATCAGAAATATGGTTATGGTGGGCTCTGTTCCTGTGAAGTGAATGAAAATGGGTGGGTGGTTTGGAGATTGACGGCGCTGTTGAGCAATCGTCATAAAATTTACCCCTACATCAACCGACGATCTCTGCCGCCCGTACATCAATCTCCATCCGTACGGTATGGGTTCTAGCCCGTGTAGCCAGTTTGCCCTTCCTCGTGCTCTTCAATCTCACGCATGCTGATTCGCATCTAGATCTTCTAGGTGACATCCCCTGATCCCTATCATGGAATGGATGGTTTGCATTTTTATTTTTTTGGGTCATGAAAGACTTGGCCTCAATCTACACTGCTTTGCTGTTTCAGGAAAAAAAACAAGAGGTGGCCTCTGGTTCGATTGGCATCACTCACCCAACTAATCGGTCAACACCGCTCACCAATTTTGACACTGTTGGTAGTCTCTCACCTCTCTCATTCCTTGGACACAAATTACTGTATAACTTACCTCTCTTCCAGTACATTTGGATACACATGACTCTAATTAAACTAGCCTTCCCTTCATCTTTGATGAAGATGTCAAATCCAGACTCGGAATCACGGCCATCTTCACTTTAGCCTAGCTGTAGAGTTCTCTAACGGAATCCATCATCGCATTTGCGATGATTTGGTTCATTGTCTCCGTTGGATGGACAGCATCCCAGTATAGGTACTTGCTAGGGTCTCCACATGTTCTTCGTCCTCTGCATGTTTGCCCAACTTCAATCACCCCTGATCCGCAGCACCCTCTTGACACTTCTATTAGGCCTACCATTCCCGAAACACAAGCAATTGAATCGATTAGCCAGACCATAAACAACATTAAATTCAAGAAAGAGAACTGCTGCATACCAAAGGCATTAGGATCCACCGTCGCGGAATGTATAGTAGTATAGGTGTCTATGTATGCAGTTCTTATCTGGTGCTGAAAATTTATGAAATTCAACAGTTGAATCAGCTTTGAGTTGAACGAAGTTGCAAGCTGATTCAATGTCTCGTCACATCTGTCTGATCCTGTGCCCACCAAAGTTCGGGCAATTGGCAAGCAACCCATCGGGGGCAGTCCGACAAAAATAAATCTCCTTCCTCCAAGCATTATCATGGCCTGAGACATATGTTATGGCCGCTACAAATTATTACAGATAACAGATATGCCAAATGCTAGTTTGACAATGGAAATGTGTACCTGGGTATAATTTGCGACGTGTGCTATCAGGTGATTCTCATACAGTTCCATACTAATTGCATTTGACCGATTTGTTGCAAGATAGACAGAAAGCAAATCATTTGTACCGGAGCTTATCACAAAGGCAGCCCTGTTAACAAGTCGCTCTGCTCTTCTTGGTCCAAGCAGTGTTCGGATGAGTAGCTTGTAACGGAAAAGGTTGCGCAGTTGTGCAGAGAATGACATCACATTCTATAAGTAGGAAGCTTAGCTGGTTAGTAGTTCAGAAACTCAAAGTGAAATTGCTCGCATCGCACTAGTGTGCGTAACCTAAACACCTATAAGCGATCAATATATGCTCTATTACCCATCTACAGTATAATGCTTGAATAGCTCAATCTGATTCCAATCTTCATCAATTCTATCATAGTGTTTTACCAGTTAAAACTTTGTAACAACTCTTTTTTTTAATCATGTAGCATTGATATTTACATTTCTGTTGAGATGGATCTTATTGCAGGTGCAATCATGTTATGATGGCTTACTATTCTGTTGGCAGTGCTGTCGTCATATCCGGAGCCGCCTGATGCAAAGCTCACACCCCTCCTGAGCTGGGCCAACCTCAGATTCGGGTCAAGAAAACCTGGAATAATCCTCGATATACCTAGTTTCTCAGCTGCATGCATGACATCAAAGCTCTCAGTTAAGTATCCTAAACATTAATCACATTGAAAGGGCAATGTGGATTTATTCATGGATTGTTCTTTATTCATGCATGTGCTTGATCTTATTCTAGTATCATGCAACATCTACCGGTCCCATGCTGTAAAAGCAGAGTAGTATCATAAGCAAGAAATGGCTCTTGTTACCTAACATATCTGTGGCTAATCGGCCATTGGTAAATCGGCCAGTCGGCCTTCGTCCGTAGAAGTTGAAGCCGTAGGGCAAGAAATTGGCCCTGGCTGTGGTGGGCAGATGGTTGTTGTTTCCGGGGTCCACGGTTGAGTCTCCAAGTACAAGGAGTGTAGTACAGCCCAAAGTGCGGTTGATCATTCCGGGTGGTGCCGGCGTTGGAGGGTCCTGTGGTGGCACAACCAACCTTGGCGGTGCAGGATCCTCTTGATCATCCGGTGGTGCTGGATCCTGGTTTGGTGCTGCCGGTGGTCCTGGATCCTGCTTTGGTGGTCGTCGATGTGGCCGTCGTGGAGGTGGAGGTGGTGGAGGAGGTGTTGGCCCAGGCGCCTGCTGTGGCGCTTGCTGATCTGCTGGTGGTGGTTCGGGAGACTGATCTGGTGCAGTCTCCGGTGCATCTGCTGCTGCTGGTGTTGCTGCTGCTGTTCTTGCGCAGTGCAACTCCCCGGCAAGCAGTGCCAGCATGAGTAGCAGCTGGAAACCCCTCATGGCTTGTGTTGCTGTATACTTGTATGAGGATGAGAAATCCAGGCCGCTTTGGGTTGGCTACGGATGCATTTCATGCATGGGTGTGTGTAGCATGAAATCCCATGTATGTATATATGCAAAGTGTATGAGCAAAATGCGGTGCCCTGTGAAACCCATGAATCCCTTCCAAAGGCGATTTGGTGCATGTTAGGTGGGGGGGCTTGTTTGGTTACTCTGGGTTACTTTGTGTGAGCTTTGGTTCATAGAGAAGGAAGCGGAATGCATGCATGCCAATGCTGCTAATGGCTCCTGTGCTCCCTGAAGCTGAAGAAAGAAACTGCATGCATACCGGCTGTGCTGTGGGATTCTTGGAGAGGCACTCCACTCGGTGTTCTCGATCAGGCTGGTCAAGTTGCCAATGCAATGTATAGTAGCACAAGGCAGGCATGGTAGAGTCAACGAAGCCACTTACTGCAGTTGAGTTTGGTGAGGTTCAGTTCATTTACAGAAGTGGCATGGGGTAGGTTAGCCTCGTGACATGATCGAGGCAAAAGAGTTTGGAAGGTGTTTCCAGAGCAGAGAGCAGCTGTATTTCCAACTGAATCTGAATGGACTCTTTTGTCACGAGTGTGTTGTGTAAATCTTCAGTAAACGTAACCTGTGATGTTTGCTGTGAAGAAGAGCTGCCTGCATTTCAAGTGTGGCAGATGCAGCAATGCAAATTTGGGTCAGATGCTGTCAGGCTCAGGATGTGTAATATTTTGACGAAAAAAGGAAGCAGCTGCTCAGCTGAGGAAAAGGAAATGGATCTGGGTCGCTGCTTCCCTGATCGGACGGTCCGCAAGTGGATAAACATGCACTGCCGTGCCGTCTCCGAGTAGAGTAGGCTGCTCTGCTCTGCTCTGCT
>Ga0182004_10003921_pt1 | contig 11899 bp, 12 predicted proteins | sample Sormic07211540_1_FD_120479 | JGI IMG/M metagenome (GOLD analysis project Ga0182004, IMG submission 120479) | Endophyte microbial communities from Sorghum bicolor roots, Mead, Nebraska, USA - 072115-40_1 MetaG | ecosystem: Host-associated > Plants > Roots > Unclassified | place: USA: Nebraska... | reverse complement strand
CCATCGAGTACCTATTTACCATGACCTTACCTATGACTTTGCCTCTGCAAAACACACGTTAGTCAAGGTAATCAACAATGTCATTAATCACCGAAATCACTAAGGGCCTAGATGCTCTTTCACAGCTTAAAGAATGGCCAAATGAGTACTTCTGCCAGCTCTGCATTAGAAACTTAGAGACCACTTCCCATCTCTTTCATGCATGCAACTTCTCAAGAATGGTCTGGGACACAGTCAGCATATGGACTAGGGTAATGGATCTTAAGCGGACTAATTGGGGATGCATAGATGATATGGAGCAGTGGTTTGTGGATATGGGGAACAACAACGATAATGCAAAAAGAGACGGGATATGCTCTGTAGTCATACTCACTATCTAGGAAATCTGGAAAGAGCCAAACAACCATGTTTTCAACCGCATTCGCAACACGCTGAGCCAAGTCCTAAGTGCAATCCAGGATGAAGCTAAAGCATGGATACAATCACGGAACAAAGGCCTACAAGCTTTGCTGCCAACAGTTGTGCCTTTAGGGCCTCATCTATCATGATTAGTACTTTTCTTCTACGATCAGTAGTCTTTACTACATCTGTAATTTAGTCTATAACTAGTAGGGGTGTTGTGGCCTTCGCAACCTACGAGGCCACAAAAAACTTGTAAATAACTCTTGTACCTATTACTCTCTATTCTTATCAATGAAATCCGGTAACGAATCTTTCAAAAAAAGGTACAACATGACCTGCCTCAGTAACATGACCTCCATCATTCTCCAATATTTCCACATCCAGGCTTTCAGGACCTTTCAGAATCTGCTGCACAGCAAAGTCAACATCATATGCAACCATTTCATTGCCTTCAATAGCCATAGCATTATTAATCTGACCACATGCAACCTTAGAGCCCCTAAAAACCATAGCATCAGGCACAACTTGAGCTCTTGAAGAAGATGCTTCTCCATTGTTCTCCCACCAAGGAGCATCAGTGACCAAGGCCCATCAAGTGTCACTGCCTTTTACAGGCCCGAAGTTCATGAAAGGATCAGTCACTAGGCTCTTCATTGGCAAAGTGTGCTGAGCTTCAATAGCCATGTCAGTCAGTTGCCTTAGTAACATAACCACAGAAGGTTATGGACCAAATTCAAGAAGTAAACCCATACGCATACCTGCCCTAATCCTCCTGATATCATAATCACTTTCTAGCCTCTGCATAGTATCACTTTCTACCCATGAACTTGCTTATGAAGGCCATGAGGCAACGAACTCGACAAATTTGACCTCAACGGCGGTGCTCTAGGGTTACGATGGTGCTACAGCTTGAGTGAAGACGATATTGTGATCCATGGTTTGGGTTGAGTGTGGTGCGGTGCTGGCCGCTATTTAGGGGGGCCGTGGCGTCACTTGCACGCCAAAACACGAGGAGTCCAAGGCAAATTGTGTGGCCTCTACTCGAACAGAGTCTAGCCTAGACACGAACTAGAGGTGGAAGATGTTGCTGACGAGTGAGCCCAGAGTGGCGAGGACACAGGAGCCAGGATCAAGGTGTTAGCCAGACAAAAAGAAGAAGGAGGCGTGCGTGGGCTATCCGCCTGAGTCAGCCCAAAAGGAGGAGGGAAAAGGCGAACAGGCCAGTAACTGGCCTCTGGGTCGCTAAGCTGCAAGGTGGAAAGCCTGAGGGAAAGCGGGCCTATGGGAGAGGGATGGGCCAAAAGCCATGTTGAGAGAGAGAGAGAGAGTGAGGAAAAACTCTTTTTCTTTTTTTGTTTTCAGAACAAATTTCAAATAGGTTAGGTTTTGAATTATATTTTCATTTTTGACAAAAACCATTTATCACAAAAATTCTTATGCGGGAGCATGTATCATGTATGTAGAAATATGTAGCTAAATCTTATAGTTATTTTAATTTAATAAAAGTTTTTATTTCTCTAAATTTAAATGCTCAAAAAAATACATAACTAAATCAAATTCACCTATTTATAAATGATTCTCAACCTTACTTTGATTACCAGTGTCTCAAAGGTTCCCTGGACGCCCCTATTTGATAAAACACTAACGACAAACATAATTTCTGGTTTAATTACCAATGAAAATTTCTCTTATGGTGTATCAAACTTATCATATTGTTGTTTTGGTTTCAATCTCTATATAGCTAAATGATGTGAAGAGAATTACTCCATCTTAAATGTGGTTTAATTTTACTGCACATAACCTTACTTTTCTTTTTTATTGTCTCTCACTCATGCATGTCTGTTATTGCATATTATAAAATAAACTTCAGATTTTTAAGGATCTCTTTATATTATACACCCTTCATTCCAGATTACAAGTCCATTCCAAGATTCTCGGAGAGTCAAAGCATTTTCAAGTTTGACCAAAATTATAAAGAGAAACACTAATATTTGTAAGTGCACTATGAAAATATAATTAAAGAAGAATCTAATGATACTTAGTTGGTATCATAATAATAGTTATTTTATCATATAAATTTGATCAAACTTAAAGTAGTTTGACTCTCCAAGATTCCTGGAATGACTTATAGTTTAGATGAAGAGACTATTTGATTAAGGCCTTGTTTAGTTCACCCCGAAAACCAAAAACTTTTCAAGATTCCCCATCACATCAAATCTTGGAGCACATGTATGAAGTATTAGATATAGACGAAAATAAAAACTAATTATACAGTTTGTCTGTAAATTACGAGATGAATCTTTTGAGCCTAGTTAGTCTATGATTGGATAATATTTGTCAAATAAAAACAAAAAATGCTACCATGCCGAAATCCAAGTTTTTTTCGAAACTAAACAAGGCCTAATTAACGTCCCACGTCAAAAAAGGGCTTTGCTGCCCTGATGAAGAAATTCAAGGCACACTGGGCCTGGCTGGTGCACATAGGCCTACAGAAGCGGGCCAGGCCCACATCCATCTCTCCCACTCTCTTCTTCTTCTTCTTCTCCGTCCGTCTCTACCAAGCGCAAGCAGAGAAAGCTCTCAGGAGCGGAGAACCCAACCACCACCACACCTCTCTCTCCCCCAATCCGGCTTCCTTCCTCCTCCCCATACGTCGTCGTCTTCGCACGCAGCTTCGCCAGGGATCGATTCGCCTTCGCGAGTCCTCTCCCGTCCGGATCCAGGTTCATGGTGAGGAAACCTCCCCTCCCGCCCTAGTTTCTCCAACCTAGGATAGGATTACTGTTTTAGTAATAGTACTTCTATTCCATCCATTCCCCCCCTCGAATCTTCCCTCACCTGCTCAAACTCCTTGTCTGCTAGTTCCATTAGTTCGCGCGTGTATCAATCTGATTTGATTCTGCGTACCGTCTGATTAATTAACCAACCAATTCCATTCCTTTCCGTTGGCAGGTGTACATATGCGCGCGTGTTTACTGATGCATATCACGAGCACCTGATCCGGATGTCCTGTCCTGTCCAGCAGACAGATCTCCTGCTTCCTTCGAGTCCAGTTCATGTATGAACTGGAGCCCTTCGAGTCCAGTTTATTTATGAACTGGAGCCCATATTTCCTCCTTTCTCTGACACACTGATAGATATAAAAGGGTGTTCTTGGATTTAAAAGAACTAGATATCCATGTCTCACCAGCAAAGGCACTACAACAGCTACGAACTCCACCCCACCCAGCCAGATGTGCAGTGCCTGGTCTGCACGCGGCCTTTCACTCTGGACGCTGAGGTCACCGACAGCTTCGAAGCTCTAGCCATATGCAGGGAGTGCAAGATGACCGTGCTCACTGACAGCAACAGCAACAGGGACGAGACTCCGAGAACTAACCGGCAGAGAAGATGGCAAAGGCAAAGGTCCAGCAGGGTGACAGGGCATGAGCCTCACACGGAGGAGGATGCGTTCCCGCAGCAGTTCTCCCAGCTGATCAACTTGGCTAGACAGGGTCATGAGGCGGATGCTGATTCTCCGACAGTTCCGCCGCGCCAGCACGCGTCTTATAGCTCTACGCCGAGCCGGTCCCAGAGATGGCACACTTCGGATGATGAGAGTGATGGTCTGAGTTATGCTGATTCCGTGTTTGGTGAGGTTGAGTTCGAGTCGAACATCAGTTTTGGTGACGAGGGTGGGGAATCGGATACTTCTGTTGATCGACACGCCATGATTGGGAGGGAAATTGTCATTCAGCTTGAGAATGAGAGCTACATGAACACAGATACAGATATTGATCCTATGAATGCTGGAATTTACCAGTGGGATTCGGATGATCCTGAAGACGATGATGAGGATGAGCAGTCGGAAGAGTCTGATTTGGATGAAGGAGATGACACCATGCAGGAGCGCCGGCAGGAGTGGCATGATATTGCCCCAAGTGGATTGAATGAGCAGGAAGCTGAAGGCGCTGCGTGGACTTGGAGAACAGCTGGAAGCCAAGGAGTAAACAGGACTGATCTGAGAGCCGACATTGAAGGGCGAGCAATCAGGAGAGTTTTTATTGGGAATCCTGGAGATTATGTTGATGCAAGACAGTTTGAAATGCTTCTCGAGCAGTTTGCTGAGGATAACAATTCCAGAAGAGGAGCTCCACCTGCAGCGGCAACTTTCATTGAAAATCTTTCATCTGTGGTCATCTCCAAAAGGTATGAGAGAAATGGCGGTGTCACCTGTCCAGTCTGCAAAGATGACATGCCTATCACCACTGTAGCAAAACAGCTACCATGCATGCATCTATATCATGCATCTTGCATCTTGCCATGGCTTAGTTGTAGGAATACATGCCCAGTTTGCCGTTACGAGCTTCCTACAGATGACCCAGAATATGAGAGGTCCAAGCATGCCACAGTCAATGAGGGAGGCATCCATGGGGTGGAGCATATCCATCCGCAGGAGGCTATTGAAGAAACTTATGAGCCTGGGGTTGATGGAAGTTCTAATACAGGTGGTGATACAATGGAAGAGACTAATACACGTGAACATGCTGTTCCTACTGCACAGCAGCCAAATGGAGCACATGGGCGTCATAGATGGCTGTTTATTGCAGCAGCTCCAGTTGTAAGTCTTGTCAGTTTAGCTCTAGTTTTGTGCTTCACCAACCCTGCTGGCAATGTTAGAAGGCAATTGTGCCGTAGATCCCAAACTACCACTACGGCACATGTAGACACAAGAAGAAGTTGGTGGTCTATGTTCTAAGTATTCAGTGCATACCTGCTGATACCAAATTTCTATGTTATGGCATGTGCTTGTTGCGAGTGTTGTGCTTGTGTATGAAAAGGTTTAAGATTAATTTGGAGTTCCAACTTTGTGTCTGCCGACTTGATCCACCAAGGTGTTCTTGTAACCAAGTTCATACAGTTCAGCAAAACAAATACTGATGATTGCTGCTGTTCATTAATATTTTGTATGTTTGGATGCTCAGATTGTAACTTCAAGCATGTAACTAACACTCTGCTTGAAAGTTTACCCATGCATTCATCAGTAAGTACCTAAAATATCTGTTGTCTTGTAGTCTCAATGTGCATGATGCTTGTTGTAGTTTGACTTGTAATTTTTTTAAGTCCTATGAAACTTCTTCTTTAAATTAAATATACTTAACTCTCCACTGTCCACTCCAAAGTTTAATCCATGCCTTAAACAATCTATTGCTGACCTTGTTGTTTTTTTCTTCTGATATCTGCCTTATGTTAAAAACTATCTGTTCCCATTTCAACCATGAGGTAATTCCTCATTTATTATCTGAAGCTCACTCATGTTTTATTTGTGACTTTTCCCTCATTTTCTTTCTTTCTTTCTGATATAAAACTCTTGCCTAGATTAATCTAGTCCTGTGTCATGCTAGTTACATAGTGCAGAGTTATATATAGTAATAATATATGGCGGCTGTATGTTCTCACGAAGTAACACAGGAAGAGAAAATTTTGCAAGCAGAAAGCCTTAAATCAAGGTTCTACAAGTCTAGTGATGAATACTTGCCATGTTTTCAAGGTGGTATGTCTCTGAAACCACGCGCTGGAAGTGATCTAAACAATGAGAGAACGTCAGTAGGTCAGGAAAAGGACAATCATTCACCATTATTAAAACAAGTATATGGGTAAATGGGAGTCAGTAGGTCAGGAAAAGGACAAACCACCACTCATTTCTTCAACGAGGATAGGAACAAATGGGAGCCTTTTTAAAACTGGAATAGATAGTTCATTAGTGAGTATTTTAAGCTAGAATACTATACAAGTACTGACTGCCTTGTATGTTTGACATAAGACTCTCATTTGTTCCTCTCATACTTCCCCTTCTAATGGAGAAACTACTTGAGATAGTTCTAGTTGTTTCGACCATACTTTTTGGCTTAGCTCTAGTTTACTTATATGAAATCCTATGGCTGAGGCTGGAGAAGATAAGGAAAAAGTTGAGGAGGCAAGGCATAAACGGTCCTAAACCTACTTTGCTCTATGGCAACACCCAGGAGATGAAAAGAATCCGACAAGAACTCAAGTGTGTGCAGAGGAAAGACAGAGACATGAACGGCTACATATCCACCATCTTCCCTCATTTCCTTCTCTGGAGGAAGACATATGGTATGTGTAGAATCCTTTGCTTTTGCTTATCTGTTTATATAAGGGTCACTGCAATGAGATTGATAGCATGATTGTGGTTGTTTACTTCATTCTTGAATCACAACAGCTTTCCATAATCGGAAGCTAGAAACATAGTGTTCATAAAAGGCTATATGGTAAGGTTAATTAACTATGCTTGCAGATAACTCTGCATCAGTCTCCCAAATATGAGGATGGCCAGAACCTTACATCATATACTTAGCATTTAAGTAAGTCTTAGATTCCTTTTGCGATGTTAGTCATCTTGTGTGAGCATGCTTTTCATGTCCAGAAATCCCCAATAACAAAGATGACAGATGTTGATGGAAGATCATTCAGTCTTTACCACTATGAGTATTACTATTATCTTGTTTCAGGATCACAAACAAGAATGCAGTTTAAGTATTTTATCCCCTTAACTATCTCTATCTGTCACTGTGCAGCTAGTTCTATACTTGAAGCTATGGACCTCCATACTATGTTGTATGTTCCCTAGGAGAAAATTCAAAAGTTCACTAAATAACATGTTCTGAAGTCTGAACTGATAGTGATAGCCAGATTTTGTATCAAGGATGGTTTTTTCATATGATCAGATATTTACCTTAATTAAATCCTTTCATTTAGTTTGTGTACAGATAGTTGCCTCAGAAAAGACATAAGTAAACGCTTTGTTTTCAAGTGGACCGAAAATCTGAAGAATGGGTACTCTACTCTCTGGAGTTCAGTACTGTAAGTTTGTCCACGAGTAACTTAGTAGGTTCTGTAGAAACTGTGGTCTAACATTAAAGAAATATTTAGCTAGATGATGGTGTAGCTGTCCTGGGAATTTTGGACCTTGTTGTAGCTGAGAGATGCTTGTGACTTTGGTTGTCCTGTCCTGTGAATATTCTGTTGAGCTTTCGCAATCAATATATGCACTTATAAGTGGTTGACTTTTGATTCATTTAAGTTTTCATTATGTATTGCTCTGTCATTATCTAAATATTTGAGTTCAGTTTGTTATGTCATTACATGGTGTTTGAAAATTGGGACAGGGTCCGTGTTCCTTTACTCAACAGGAGTTTTGGAGGTATTGCATGTCGCTCAGCCAGAAATGGTGAAAGACATGGGCCACTCGACTCCATCAGAGCTAGGGAAGCCACGGCATCTAATGAAATCACGAAAACCTCTCTTCGGATTAGGTATACTGACAGCAAATGGCGACCTTTGGGCCTATGAGAAGAAGATCCTGGCACCACAGTTCTTTGTAGAAAAAATTAAGGTTCTTAAATTTTACTTAAAAAAGCCCATATAACTGCATCAGCAGCCTAAGCCTAACTGTGTTGTTCCTACAATGATAGGGTATGATAGGGCTAATTGTGGATGCAACCGTTCCACTGTTACAATCATGGGAGAATATGCTTGATAGCACAGGAGGTAGCAAGGAGATCTACGTTGATGGATACTTGAGGAACTTTTCAGCGGATGTGATTGCTAGAGCTTGTTTTGGGAGCAATTTTGTAGAAGGAAAAGACATATTTTGCAAGCTCAGGCAGCTCCAGAAGTTAATTTCTGAACAGGATACATTTGTCGGGCTGTCTGCACTGTGGTAAGGGACTTCTGATTCATTGAGAAAATGGAAATGAACACCTTGACTGGTTATTAATCTTCTTGTTCTATTGCAGGAAATACTTGCCTACCAAGAGAAACTGGGAGATACAAAAGCTAGATCAAGAAGTTCGGTTACTGATCTTGGATCTCTCAAGGGAACACAGGAGCAGAAGCCGCAGCAATGCTGACACACACATGTCCACATATGACAACCTTCTGCATGCCATTGTCGATGGTGCAAACCAGAGCCCCAGCTATTTTAGTGCCCCTGAAGATTTCATTGTCGACAACTGCAAGAACATCTACTTTGCTGGGCATGAAACTGCAGCAGTCACTGCTACTTGGGGCCTGATGCTTCTTGCTGCACACCCAGACTGGCAGGACCGTGCTCGGGCTGAGGTTCTAGAAGTGTGCTGTGGACAGACAGTTATGGACACTGACATCCTTCGTCAGCTGAAAACAGTAAGAGGCTCTCCCCGTTACTGTGGTCATAAATCATTCTTTAGTGACGCACATTAAAAGTGGCATTAAAATCTTTTGAAGCTTACAATGGTGATACAAGAGACTCTCCGGCTGTACCCTCCGGCGTCACTGATCATGCGTGAAGCCCTGAAAGACATCAGGCTTGGTGGAGTTGACGTCCCTCGTGGCACCATTATCCAAGTAGCCATTTCAATGCTGCACCTTGACATGGAAGCCTGGGGTCCAGATGCTAACGAGTTTCGTCCAGATCGGTTCGCGAATGGAGCTGCTGCAGCATGCAAGCCAGCCCACATGTACGTGCCATTTGGATACGGACCAAGACTGTGCACTGGGCAAAACCTGGCAATGGCAGAGCTGAAGGTTCTTCTTGCACGCCTGCTGACCAAGTTCTCGTTCTCATTGTCTCCTGGGTACCAACACTCTCCGGTGTTTCGTTTGACCATCGAGCCAGAGTTTGGCATGCCCCTTGTGGTGACAAGGCTACCATGATCTCTGTTTCCGAACAAGTTGCTTCCTCTACGTGTGCTTCAGTGGAAGCGACCACAAGTCCACAAACCTACAACACCCTACCACCATCACCAAACACCGAATTCGATATGTCTGGTTGTGCCTGGTGCTACCACTTTATTTGAAGTTCCTGATGTTTCTACTATGTTAGTTTGTTCTTGTGACGAACTCAATCACATATTTTCCTACACTACAATTTTCTGGGCTCAGGAGAGCAGACTGTATTTGATACTTTCTATTTCTCAACTGTGCACCACTTATAGGCATGTTGAAAACTTGTGCTATAAACTTAGTTAACTGCCGGCTTCAGATTTTGGAGTTCAGCCATCCTTCTTTGATTTCATGCCATGACAATGTGGCCCTAGAAGACTCATTTTTCCTCCAGCGTGCATTGTTTTAACATAGGGTACCATCCAGTGGTGGCACCTGAGGTAAACATATTCCTATTCTTTTAAAACATTTCATATGCTTTTTTTATTTCTGTTCTTTTTCTGATCTAACAAAATGTGATGGTCTGTCACTGAAATTCGACCAAAGAAAAACATTTGACTACCCAGTATTTTCAAGCTATAATTGACATTGTGATTTGAAAGCCAGGAAGAAGACGTGTATCTTTAAGTTCTATATATAAGAACAAACGGTGGGGAAAGGGCACAAGGAAAAGGAGATAACGTTTTTTAAGACAAACGATTTATTTTGTTTTTTATACTAAAAAAAGCAAATTCTGGGCCTAGGTTTGCAGTATGGGAATCTTAGGACCCCTTTGCAAAGCAGGAATTTTATAAAATTATGCAGGAATTTTATAGAAATTATAATTCATTTTACTTTAACTGAGATAGTTAAGCTTAATAATTAAGACTGGATTGGATACTGGTTTCTCTCTGTTTGTTACCCACATTAGTCTGTTCTGGGATTTTATTGAACCAGACGCCTATGTACCACTTGCCACTTGATGTTTCAGCTGCTAATGCGAAATAGGAGAAGTCAGATCATATGCTACTGATAGTTCAAAAAAATAATAATTAAGCTATTACATTCTGATTCTAATATTGTGGTGTTGTCTTTCTAGTGCTGGCAAGGTTGGAACTTGGATTGGAGATTCTATACAGTGACATTGTTGGCTGAAACTCTGAGAACAACCGTTAGCAAATCTAGATCGATCCTGCTATGCAGACTTGCTAGCGAATTATGGTGCTGCCAAGGCTTTGGAATGTAGTCTCCGCCAGTCTATGTTCGAAGCAGTCCAACCTTCTCAATCAGAAGAAAATCAGGAGACTACATTACTAAGATGATCAAATGACTATACAGCCTACGATCAGAATCAGATAACAGCAAAGGCTTCTTGACGGTTGTCTTTAAAGGTCTTTTTTTCCAAAGGGGGACGGCAAGATCATTACCACTTATTACAAGAGAAGCAATTATATATGCAATATTTCGAGGGAAAAACGGGCCCAAAAACTACAAAATTTATTAGAAGAGAAGGAATTATGCAATATTTGGAGGAGAAAACGGGTCCAAAAACTGAATAACTTCACGGTTGCAAAACGAAAACCAGCCTAGCCTAACCTGCAATTAATAGAACAAGTACAGGACCTGACAAAACGAGAAGACACAGCTACAAAAACTGCTGTCGACCTAAAAAAAAAACCACCAACGCACCACTTGTGAAACCACCACAGATTAATCGAACAAACAAAATTGCCAACTACTCTGATGATGATGATATAAATAAACAATTGACAAACACCAGCATCGTTTGTCTCTGATGAAAACTGGCGTCACTATCGTAGCAATATTATCAGGGTGAGATGCTGCGCTTGCACTGTTGCACATATGGACATACCCACCTGCTCTCGTCACAGCAAACAGACAGAGCTGAGCTTGTCTTGCTTCTTTTTTTTAGTGCGGCAACCGGGAGCTTTATCTCCAGCTTTCCTTTCCAGGTTCCCTGCTCACAATCACAGGCACAAAATGGAACATGCCTGCGTCTCCTCTCTGCGAGTGCTATGGCTGACCCTGCTGCCTGCGGTCTTGATCTGCGTCCTCCTCTTCTCCTACCTCTGGACCATCCTATGGCTGAGACCGGAGAGGATCAGGCAGAGACTGAGGCGGCAGGGAGTGAAGGGCCCCAAGCCTTCTCTCCTCCTGGGGAACATACCGGAGATGAGGAGGGTTCAGAAGCAGCTGGCCGAATCTGACCACCAAGAACAACAAGAAGCAGCAGCAGGGGGCAGCCATCGCTTCTCTTCCAATTACATGACCGCTCTGTTCCCATACTTCCACCACTGGAACAGGGTCTACGGTATGTCAGCGCCACTTTGCTGAATTGAATTGTTGCCTATTTGATTCCAAATACCTTTGTTTTTTGAAAAAAAAAGTGTTTTTGTTTCGAGCTTTCCTGCAAAGAGAGACATATCATTTTTCTGTCATAACAGAAGCTTTAAGTATCATGCAAGCAATTGTCAGTTGTCACACTGTGCTAGGTTCCATCTACCTGTATTCCACCGGAAACATCCAGTCTTTGTTTGTGACGGATCCAGACATGGTGAAGGAGCTGGCCAACTGCAAGTCTCTGAATCTTGGAAAGCCTCGCTACCTGCAGAAGCAGCTTGGAGCTCTTCTTGGCACGGGAATCTTGACGGCAAACGGTGACCTTTGGGCACATCAACGGAAGGTGATCGCACCACACTTCTTCATGGACAAGGTTAAGGTAAAATTATTCAGCCTTACCAATGAACCTGTCAGTTGATATAGCTAGTGTGTTCTGTCTGAAACTCTCCTG
>Ga0182004_10003920_pt1 | contig 11900 bp, 7 predicted proteins | sample Sormic07211540_1_FD_120479 | JGI IMG/M metagenome (GOLD analysis project Ga0182004, IMG submission 120479) | Endophyte microbial communities from Sorghum bicolor roots, Mead, Nebraska, USA - 072115-40_1 MetaG | ecosystem: Host-associated > Plants > Roots > Unclassified | place: USA: Nebraska... | reverse complement strand
TCTTCTCCCTTCTATTTTTCTCTTTCCTCTTTTCCTCAGTTTTCTCTCATGTACCTCATGTCTTCCCCTTGGCCTATAAACGGAGAAGCAGGGAGCCCTATAGAGGGCAACCTATCTAAGCTCACAAGCAAGCATTAGCTAGCACTTTAACTCCACTTCACTCGAACCCTAGAGACTTGGGTCCTCCTCCCTCTTGCCTGTTTATAACCCTTATTGCAAATCTTAGTGCCAATAACAAAAGTAGCAGCGAATTGGACGTAGGCACATTCCGCCTAAACCAATATAATCCTTGTGTCATTTGAGCATACCATGTGAGTTAGATGCGCAATTACACATCTACTAGTTGGTGATTTTGAAACATCGACAATATCATTATCCGCCTCATAAACTTTTAGTAAAAAATGTCATCAACTCTACTCTCTATTGTAGAATATTTATTTTCCTGGTGTGCCCAAGAAAATTTGGTAGCACGAGGTTATGTGCTCTTTTAGTTCAACCTTGTCTCTAATGATCTTATTATTTTGCTCCAATCGGAAAATATGTGTTTTCCTATGTTGCCATTCGCGATAAGCTATAAATATTTAATTTGTTCTTCCCTACAAATGAAAAATCTTGTCTTTTAGATGGCGAATTGACTTTCAAATATAGTCCGGTCTTTCTTTTGACATCTTCCTCTTATTGAAAAATGGGTAGAAGATCCCATCGCGAAAAAAGTGGAAGATCAAAAATGTCGATAGCAACGAGATTCCTAACCGGAGGGTACCGGAGCAGTTCTATTTATTTTCACCTCTTGTGTCGTGGTAGGTAAAGATCGTGTCCCCTGCTCACAAAATACCTTTTGTAGGAACGTTCGTTTGCACGACTATGTGACGCTGCCACGCAGAGCAATTACAAAAGCGATGGATACAAACCATCCGTTACAAATCACGTGTAAAATTACACAAATCCAATCATCAAGCACGTCGCAGAAAAAAAAAATTGCACGTTGAGTTATTGGCAATGCTAGTTTTCCCGGTGGGTCAGAATACAAGTGACTACCTTACCATCATCATTCTCTTCTTCCATGAGAGCAGATCTAGTAGAGGGACTCTATCGTCTTGTTGAGTTCTTCGAGCTTCTTCATCCGCAGCCTCTCGCTCTCGCTTACGAGCTGCCAAAAAAAAAAGCAAAGAAAAAAAGATAAGTATATTGGCTCCGGCCTGTCTAGTTAGCCCTAGTATGGAAATGGCCCATCCAATTCTATCCTTCATTCGGATTGAGCTGATTGGAAACAGCAAATCTTTTGTTCTTTTCCTCAAAACAAAATATTTATGCCTACTGAAACGACGGTTCTCGGAATTGAAATCGAGCAGTTGAGTCAACCTCCATTAGCCTGTTGACCAGCGTGGCTTTCTCGCTGCTCTTCTCGTTGTAGGCCTCGAGGCACATCTTGTATTCCTTCTCCTGCACGTTCGGAGACAAATATTACGATCGGTGTTGCCATTTGCTAGACTTGTGAGGGATGAACATGGATCGCTGATATCATATTTATTTCATATTTTTAGTTAGATTCAGATTCGAATGCGGATAATATCAACCATATCGGATAAGATATAATTGAATATCGATATTATAAATATATAATTTTAGTATTCAAATACGATATCGGATGTTGATTATTCGAATTTAGAAATAGACAGATTTAAACCCTTCTAAATGATTTCGGTCTCGAAAACAATCGCAAAATATCCATACCGTTTTCATCATTGCCTGTGATCAAAAGTGAAATCGAATAATGGAAAAACACTTGCAGTTGCAGTGCATTTAACGTGCAGTACAGTACCTTTTTGAGGCATGTCTTGGCGAGCGGCTTGAGGTGCTTGTTGACCTTGTCGATCCGCTTGCGGATGGCGTCCACCTCCCGGCGCGTGGGGTCGGCCATGAGCTCCAGCTCCTGGCGGATGAAGGCCAGGCGCTTGGTCTCCTCCTCCACCCGGCCCAGCATGGAGAACACCTTGTCCCGCACCTCCACCTTCTTGCGCTCGATCTCCTCCTCCTTCTCCTTGAACAGCGACAGCGCCGACGACCGCGACGACGACTGCTCCTCCGCCGCGGCCCACTCCCCCACCACCTCCTCGCCGCCCGTGGACGAGCTCCGCACGCACACGATCTGCATCTGCTGCTCCTTGCCGCCGCTGCACTCCATCATCTGCTGATCGCCCTGCTGCATCGTGATCGTGTCGTCGTCGCTGCTAGGCTAGCTCAGCTCTTGCGCCCTAAGCCGTGTAAGAAATTGGAGTAGCCTGCATCTAACAACCGTTCGTCTATTTATTCCTCCAGCTTCCCCCCTGATGGGCGTCTTCTCCCTCTCTCTCTCTCTTTCTCTCTCTCCTTTTTATTGTTCTGCAACCGATCGAGAGCCGAGTACTAGCTAGTGTCCTATACTACTAGCTACTCGAAGTCTGAACCTTTAAGCAAGCACCGGTGATTTGTAAGAATTGTTATATTGTTTGATGTTATATTTATCTTCATGCAGGTGTCACCTGTCACTCATAACTCATACTAGTAGCTGCTTATGGCGATGATGATAGCACAGGCTTCCTGTCCTGGGCATGGATGGAGGAAATAAAACCAACAAAGCTGTATGCCATGACCTGAGAGACAGCATCATTCCACGTACATGTGATGTGAGCTGGAGTATCATATCATGAAAAGCGTTAGGTGATGAGGAAGGCCCTGCGGCGATCCAAGAAGTCGAGTAGGAGTAACTCTTGAGCAATCTAGTGTACATTCCCTGTCACCAGTTGGTGTGTGACCAAATGCACGCGTGATCGTCTCCTTCTGCTTTCCTCTGAGGATACGATACGTCATGCGTCCAAGTGTTAGTGAAACAGTGTCACTTAGCCTTGCAGCCATTTTCCTTTCGCAACTCCGTATCCATGTCTATAGTTGTAGGGTTAACATCTAAGGAAGGCAGGCGAGGTATACCTGCAACGGCAAGCTGGGAATGTGCAGTTCCATCAGGTACATTGGAGCGCTAGTGCTGATCGAGCGTGTCTGAATGACTCGGTAATTTGGAGTAGCAGTCAAGAATAAGCAGAGGAGGGCAACACCGCTCATTGCTGACTGTTCTGTAGTCGGACAGAGACAGATATGCAACACAGCCTGGAGACCTACACTAAGACCTAGGCGCTCCAGTCGATTGTTTCTCTAACTCGATCATCAGTGCTCAACGGAATGAAAGAAGTGTGAACAATCAGTCATCAAGCATTAGGGAAAACGAAAAAGAAAAGGCCATGTTTAATTGACATCCTGAAGGTCTTAAATATATAGAGATGACAACGCAGCGGGATGTCTGGGCTTTCCAGCAACGATTGAATTTTCAGAACCTTATTGTGCCATGCATGCATCTGCCGGTGTTGGCAGAATGTTTTTTTTTTCCCTCACATCGACAGCCCCACACATGCCGCCCAGCAACCAGTACCTTGCTATCATTCCGCTGGAGCATAGACGACGCAGGTTCTGCTTGGTGTATAAACAGAGAACGAATGGGGCCTGTTATCATGTGAACAGTCCTGCAGGTAATGACCAATATTGTAACAGAAGTTAGCTCAAATCTGTCAGGAACAAATTGACATCTGTGTACCAAAGGCGATATCATGTGTGCCACAAAACTTACGGTAGTGAAGTGCTCTGCTGCGTGATGGATCCTGCCAAATCCACCAAATAGTCCAGCGTCCGAGTCCAAGACCACCTGGTACAAATAGCAGCTGCTGTCAGCATCTCAGCAAGTGGATTTTGAGAAACTAATCCAGCTAGTTTTCGAACAACGGATGTGCTCCAATATCAGAGGCACCAAGAGAACGAGCATGCGGCCATCCCCATCCATAACAGGTACTCCTTGTTCATATTTTTGTTTTTTTCTATATGACACTAGTATTTTGCTACCTTTACCTGCTCGTATGGCATAACAAATTGGAAAAATCCAAATCTAGTGTCCAAGCAAATTAAATAAATTGCTGACACCAAAAAATCAGGAGCAACTTGTCTTATAAGCCGGCCAGCAGTGTTTTTTTTTGCCACAACAAATCAGGGAACAGTACTTTCAGCCAAGACTTTTCAGATCAATAATGACACTTGTTAAATTGCAGCATGATACTACGTATAGCAAACTCATTTAGCAAGAAAAGAAATGCAATTTCAGCATAGGGAATGCACAACTGATGCATACCTTATACATCCCAGGTTTTCGACAACCAATACGGTAGTCAAAATAGCTGTTGTTGCAGTGGAAGTTGAACACAAATACCAAATCTCCCTTTTCAAACACAATCATCTTATCCTCCTCATGTTTCCGAGAAATATACTGGTGATCGGATGTCATGAACTGCAGTTATACAGCAAGTTTCATCAGAAAAATTTCCGTGTTCTCTAGAGTCCACAATGCTACTAATGATCATGGAAAACCTAAGATAGATTTGCCAGCTTTAAAAAACTTGACCTACGAGGTGTAAGACAACCCCTAGGCATTTTGTTTAAGATTGAAGGTAACCATCTCACACATGTGGAAAAAAACCCCGAACCCCTACCACAACCTACACAGTGGTACTGTTGCCCATGTGACAACCTGGGTTGGTCCTTAGACCTGTGCATTGCATGGAACAGAAGGGGGGATTTTTTTAACCCCAGCCTAAAATTTGCTCCCATGGGGAGTCAAACTCAAGCCACCTAACCAACTCAGCTAGAGCATAGATTATTGGGATAAAAGGACAGCTAAAATCAAGCACCATGAAATAGAATTGCTGATGCAACATTAAAGAATTCATAATAAATTTCTCCTAGTTTAAAGCTTAGTAAAATAGAGAAATGGTTTTTAAAAATGACATTACAAGAAGAATCCCCACCAAGTATGATGTTAGTAGAAACAATAGCTCAAACTTGCAGAACCAAATCAAAAAATAAATACAGAACATACTCCATATTTTTGCTCAAGATGTTGCATTGCCTGATCAAACTCTTGCATACCACGATACCTAAGATAGTCCGCATCACCCTGACAATGTAAAAATAACACAATTCCGACAATGATCAATTATTGACCAAACATAACAACAGAAATTAAAGCAAAATTTTGCAAAGGCAGTAAAATTTGTACTTTTGAAAACACACTAATATGAACAAAGAAGGAACTATTATAATGGTACCTTGCTGATTAAAGCACTCGATAAGTGGTAAAAGTAAATACAAACTGGACTTTACTGATGCACAAGCACAATAGCTCAAAGAAAGTTACCAGGTCAAATCTTCGACGGCATTTGTCATAACTGTTATTATTCCCTGGAATGAACTTACCACTTGGAAGTCTTTGTGGACCTCTTGGAAAATCTATCCATTCTGCAAAATAGAAATTAGAACAATGACCTCAAGTCCTCAACACCAATATAACTAACAAAAGATAAATTGCAAGATAATTGTTAGATGAGGTACTGTTCTACAAGACTCAAAGAATGTTAAATGAAACAAAGTAGTCAAATCTCACCAGGATGTCCAAACTCATTTCCCATGAAATTAAGATAGCCCTCTCCTCCTAAACCCATTGTGATAAGTCTAATCATCTTATGTAATGCTATCCCACGATCAATGGTAGGAGTTGCAGGTCTATCAAGGGCCATGAAATCATACATATCCTGCATAAATAGAACCAGTGAGATTCTCATGTCACCCTCTAGTATTGTTCTGTGTTTCTACATGTATTTTTCAGAGAATAGTGGAAGGAAAAGACCAAATATAATTTTCTGAAAGTATAGGATGAGGAAGAGCCGATGTGTTCTACTCAATGAAGTATTAAAACAATAAATCATAGTTCACTCAGAACTGTCAGAAATGAAATTGCAACTATAATGCTCATGAGTTATAACAGAAAAACAGGGCACACAAGTCCAAATTAAAGAAAACTAACAAAAGTTCTAACTCTTTGCTTTTAAATAACATTTGTTTTGTGGGAACCATGAATACATCATGAATTTGAAGAAAATAAATATAATTAATTATTGTAGAAAAAATGTGTAAAGTACACCAAGAAAATTAATGAGTGGTAACCTTGTCCATCAACCAAAATGCAATAGTCTTGTCACCGACTAATGCTTGATCATGACTTTCAGCATAAGTTACACACTTCTCCAACCACCTTCTATTTGTTAGTGTGTGCACAATATCACCCATCTTCCAAGCTTCATCACTTTGCCTGTGCGGTTAAAGAGAGTTGAAACTCACCACATAGCTCAAAGTGAACGCACACGGTATATTACAGATAGAGCTTACCCGTTTATTTGTAAACATAGTGAATATTGTAATGTTAGCTATACAAAATATATATGCACCGCTGATATATGTTGGTATTTGCAATATCCTATGCATAAAAAACTTCAAGATTTGTGCAACAATATTACAATAAGTATCAGATGGGTTCATTGGTTTCAAATTTGAAAATATACATCAATCTCGAGGTATATTTGGTGGTGTTAATCATGTATGCAGCCACATGCAAATGTGCATAAAAATCATCTCATGTGAAAACCTATTATTTTTATGATTATGTAGATTAAACCACAAAAGTGATGAAAAATACAACAAAAAATGCATATGCACACAGCCCATGCAATTAAACATTAGTGTATGTACTTGAATGTTTTATGCCAAAAAAGAGAATTATTTCGAAATGCAGGCCAATACAAGAAAATAATGATCATCCACAGACATATGAAACACATACTTGAGAAGTTCAATCCATTTGTCAGCCACAGCCATGTGCATCCGATAGTCAAAACCTACCCCACCATCTTGAACAGGAAGGGCAAATGTGGGCATTCCACTAACCTGAGCAAATTATATAATTTTTTGAATAACCAATAGAAAAGTCACAGATTATTTTAGATACGTCAAATTCCTATTGGTTTATGTAAGCCAATGATGTGGAGGGCTTGCCCTATTTTTGTCAAATTATGGCCCCAAAAATATGTTGAAATGTATACTTTTTTTTTCTCGAACACGCAGGAGAGCTGCGTATCAATATATTAAGAAGGAGAAAAAAAGGGTGGATCACCCAAATACAAAAAACAGTTTTTTGGTGGGTTAGGCAGGGGGCCCGAACCCACACCACCAACAAAACCCACTACACACCTACTGAAAAAATAAACACACGCCTAGACCTGAACTCCACAAAGTCATCAACTCGGTTGCAAGGCGAGTAGATGTTGAAATGTATACTTAATCGCACATTCAGTAAATCAGGACCTTCCAGGGAAAGCAAAATGTTATCAATATGGAACATGCTTCTACTTCAAAAGGGATTAAAAACTCAAGATATTTTTTAAATTTTGGGAACTTTGGAAATGGTTAGCATGAAGAAGCTAATATTCACCTAGCAGCCTGCTGATTCCACATCAGGTAATGCTCATCTCTGTAATAAATTTAGGTGAGAACCGAGCAATAACTTGGTTGGTAGAGCCTCTAGCTGAAAGCCTATCCACCTGCTTGAACCCAGGTGCTCGCAGGTCAGGCTCAGGTGATTACTTCCCTAAAGGGTTCAGTACTCTGCTCTCTTTAAAGCCTCCAAGGGGATGTCTTCTCCCCGTTGTTGAGTTTTTTTTATTTATTTTTTTAATTAAATCTGGGAGAGAAAACAAGGGCAACAGAGTGGCTTACATTTTTTTTATCAGCTGGTATCCATCCAATAGTTTGGAAAGAATATCTGAGTCGAGAATGTAAACCTCTCTGAACTTCAAGAGAAATCTTCTTTATAGTTGAGGCTCAGTATAAACCCAAAAGTTCTAGTATTCTCTCCATTGTAATGTAAGTTCAGCCATTACCTTTCCTCATGTATTGCAAATAGTTTTTTTAATAGTAATTCTATATGTTTCTTCACAAAGGAGTCATTCCATATGTATGAACTACTTATCTAATATACACACATGTTGTAAAGCATGATCTTGTTGTATTACATATTAATGTAAAATTAAAACAGTAACTTTCTAAGCACATTATTATAAATGGAGTTGAAATAGACTGAAACTCCGAAGAAATGAAGAATAATACTCCCTCCATCCCAAATTGTAAGTCATTCCAAGAATCTTGGAGAGTCAAAACATTTTCACGTTTGACCAAAATTATAGAGAGATACTAAAATTTGTAACGTACAGTGAGTATACTATGAAAATATAATTAAGGAAGAATCTAATGATACTTAGTTGGTATCATAATAATAATTATTTTATCATATAAATTTGGTCAAACTTAGAAAAGTTCTCTCCAAGATTCTTGGAATGACTTGCAATTTGGGATAGAGGGAGTATTAATCAGTAACTTAGTGTGCACTTCATATTAAAATCCAAAGTAACATTTCTATAACCCCTGTTTGGATCCTATGGTCTAAGATTTAGTTGACTAAAGTTAAGGACTAAAACTTTAGACCACTTTAGCTCACTTGTATGGTCTAAAGTTTTTGTAAGGTTGGCTAAACTTTAGACAGCATTTTAGACCTCTTGTTTGGACCCTCAAGAGCTAAAGTGATCTCAAGTTTAGTGGCTAAACGTTAGACCATGGGATCCAAAAACAAAAAGCATTTTAGACTACAAAAAAATATTGCCACAAATATGTATGAGAATGCATACTGAATGACAAACAAACTCGGCACTTACATCTTCACCAATGGTTACAGCCTCAGGATAAAGTCCATGAATTAGATCATTTACGAGCATCAAGTAAACCACTGCATCTACATCGGTGGCAAAGCCAAAATACTCATTGAAGTTCCCCGTAAATGTTACCTAAAGTAAATTGCATGACTTTAGAAGAAGGAATGATATAACAAATATGATACTGAACAAAGCTAGTTCCTAGGCATAATCCACTATTCCAGTCAGACTTAGCAAGTGAAGATAAACTAATAGGCACAAAGCTTATATTACTTGTAATCCGTGGTGAGTGTACATCATGGAGGTCACACCATCAAAGCGGAAACCATCAAACTTATATTCCTCAAGCCACCATCTAGCATTGGAGAGAAGAAATCTTAAAACCTGCGTAAGGATAAAATTATTTGAAGAATACAGGCAGAAAAATAGGAGAGAATGGAATAAATTGGAGATAGAGTATTTTTGTTCCGTACTTCCCAGTTCCCATAGTTGAATAAGCGAGAATCCCACATCCAGTGATGGCCTCGTGGACCACTATGAAAATAATGTGTATCCGTACCATCAAAACCATTCAACCCATCCAGAGTATTACTTGACGCATGACTGCAGGTAACACAAAAGCAAAGATAAAGGTATGAAACCAAGGAGCTTCAATAAATCAAAGAAAGGGTTTCAACAGCACTGTAATTCTAGGATCTTGGACCTTATGGAGACAAAGAACCTAAACGAATAATGACCCAAGATGGTCAAATATTAGACATTCACTACTAGAAAAGATCAGTTATTGCATCACAATCCTTGAATTGACCTGAAGGTCAGAAATGAAACAGTAATTAACATAACAAGATTGTTTGGTCACACACAATACTACTCCCTCCATTCCAAATTATAAGACATTTTGGCTTTTCTAGATACATTGCTTTTACTATTATATAGACATAGTACATATCTAAGTATGGCAAAATTTATGTATCTAGCTTAGAACACTGCAAATTACAGCTAAATTTTGACCTGTCATATATCTTAGTAAGGGTAATTTTTATGTTATGGCGATTGTTTCTCATCTTTTGATGTACGCTATAGAGTTTGTGGATTAATTGTAGGTGGGGTCCAATAAGTTGAGGGTTATATGTCCACCTTGCATGAAGTTCTGTTGTATTTCCTTTTTCTTAGAGCTATGAATTACACATCATCAAATTTAGTTTTAGCCATGTAATAAGGCAATTGCATACAAGGAAGATAAGTTAATAACAAAGAAATTTATCAATTACCTATGGACCACATCCATGAGAACTAGCAAACCAAGCTCATGTGCTCTATCAATCATAGACTTCAAATCTTCTGGAGTACCAAAACGACTACTTGGTGCAAAAAAATTAGTTACATGGTATCTGCAATAGAAGTAACAAAATATTAAATCAATGCTGTAATATTGTTTGCCAAGAAAAAGCATCATTCCGAAATAAAATTTGAGATGGATACTATCTTCTCCATCTCTCAACAGATGGATACCCTCTCAAAATTCATCCTGTTGGAAACGTACTCCTTACTGTCAAAATACTTGATTCAACATTGCATGGTCTTTGATGCTTATCTTTGACCACTGATTTCTTTGAGAATATATACTTCGGTTTCAAATTCTTCAAGTTTCTGAGATTTATGAAGTATTTTTCAATACAATTCCACACATATAACTTACATGCTTTCAATTATAAGTCGTTTGACTTTTTTTTACCCCAAGTTTGACCACTCATCTTATTCAAAAGATTTGCGCAAACATAGTCAAATTTAAGTTATTCTTGAAGAACTTTTATTAATAAATCAAGACACGACAAAAGAAATGATATTTTGCACAAATTTTTGAATAAGACGAGTGGTCAAACTTGGTGTTCAAAAAGTCAAACAACTTATAATTTGGGATGGATTGAGTAAAATTTAAAAGCTATCGGTGTTTGTAGTTTTCATGGTTTGACTAAATATTGTCTTAACCAACTTGTTTTTATGACAGGAGGCAGTAAGCATTGATACTGGTACTTGTGAGTTGCAAAAATGCCATATTGACAGTATCATGCAACCATCCATCCAATCAGAGCATGTTCACACAGTTGGGGTTGTGTATATATCTGTGTAATCTTGTTACTAGGAATACATCCAAATACAATAGATTATTGAAGACCAAAACAAACTATTACATGTAATGCTATCAAAATAGAAGCAAAGTGGAAAGGGGCATGAAATGACAGTAAAAAAGAGGACGATGATAGATGAAGTTCCCAAGCACTTAACAGGTACCAAAGTTAAAAGGAAAAGTGTAAAGTGGATACAGGACAAACAAAACTAGATCCTGAAATTACCCAAAGCTTCCATAATATGAGTGCTCTTGGATTGCCATTATTTGCACTGCATTGTATCCAAGTTTTTTTATTCTTGGGAGGACCTCATCCCTAAAGTTTGCATATGTGTTTATCTTCGGTTCCTAATCACAAAAGGATGCAGGGAATTATCTAAGTGCAAACAAGAAAACAAAATTATATAGCCAGAAAAAAAAAGGATAATGAATAGTGAAGGAACATGTATAAAGAAATCACATGGTAATTAGAAAAAAAATCTGGAGTGCATGTGCTATGGCTATGTTTATTTTTATGGACTCAAAGTAATTGTGGGGAATATGAATTTAATTTTTAATTATTAAGCAAAATGTATCAACTTAAAGTATAAGACATATAACGACATATTGATGACCATACATGAGAAACATATGCATATTGTTTTGAAATGTTATATAATGCTATGAACTATAGAAACATAATCAGAGCAGAAATGATATTCAAAGTTACATTGATCAGTTCTAAGTTGTCGGTAATTTGCAAGAAAATGTAAAAATTCTCTCTTACTATTGGAACATCCATTTTTGAGAGGTTCAAACATCCTATTTGAATCAAGACAACGTCATTAATTAACGAAATTCCGAAATAACTTGGAATTACATGTTGCTGGCTTCACTAAAATAGTAGCAAAGTGAACTTTTATGAAAAATATATATACACTTAGACTACACATCTTAAATAAGGAAGACAAATGTAAGAAGGTAATAGTATCTAAATATCACTGAAGCCTGTAATTAACTAAAACTGCATATAGCTAGCATTTTCCAAAAAAAAAAAAAAAAAAAAAAAAACACACCTCAAGGGAAAATAATCTACTATTTCTTATTATTTTTTTCTTTTT
>Ga0182004_10003919_pt1 | contig 11901 bp, 7 predicted proteins | sample Sormic07211540_1_FD_120479 | JGI IMG/M metagenome (GOLD analysis project Ga0182004, IMG submission 120479) | Endophyte microbial communities from Sorghum bicolor roots, Mead, Nebraska, USA - 072115-40_1 MetaG | ecosystem: Host-associated > Plants > Roots > Unclassified | place: USA: Nebraska... | reverse complement strand
TTTTTTTTTGGTGTATAGTATAGGTTTAGTTTTTTTTTTTGTTTGTTTTTGTTTTTTTTGTGTGTGGTGGGTGGGGGGGGGGGGGGGGGGGGGGGGGGGGGGGGTAGGCCATTCTGTAAGAAAAAGATTTTCCAGTTTTACAAATTGCATTTGGATTTGGAGGTCAATTGGCTACTTGCAGTTCCTTGAATACATTCAGTCCTGTCTGTTCTACGTTCTATATGAAATATTATTCAGATAACATTAACAAGAGCAGATCAGCGATTGAGGTTTCTTTTCGAGCAGTATCAGTGATTGAGGTACTACGATAGACTAATGAAGTCAACTTGTTGGTGAGCTTTTAAATTTAGTCCACTTGATTGGATTGGTTTCTCGCATTCGGATAACATTTTTGCTTATTTCTCAACTGGCCCATATTTTGTGAATTATGACAATGCATAAGTGGTCTATCATTGGGTCGATCTTCTGAATTCAGAAGGAACCGATTGGGACCACAATAGGCTCATCGGCATGTTCAGCCCTGCTGATGCTGAGGCTATATCCAAGATCAGGCTCACCGCAAGGAGAACTGATGAAAATTTTGTCGCATGGCAGCCGGAGAAATTGGGAATGTTCTCGGTTCCCACAATAATATTCCATTGATGGAACATACCAGGAAGGCAAGCACTGCCTAGCTCACGGCCAGACGGGGATAGGAAACTCTGGGGCAACATTTGGAATAATAATAATAATAATAATAATAACAATAAAACTCTCAACCCGTAGGGGTAAGACAACTTTGGACATTGTGCGTAGAAGAACTTCTCACGCAGGTCGAGAAAACCCTAAACCCCATGTCTCACCCATACACGGCGGTGTCGCAGCTCCCGTGAGACTAGGCAGGCTTTAGACCTGTGCTTTGACATGAAACAGATGAGATGATTTTTTTCAACGCGTAGATAAATTAGCTCCTGGGTTCAAACTCTGGCTAGCAGGGTGGGTCTAATGTCCGCTTGCAACATTTGGAATAATTGTCAGGTACCTCCCAAAGTCAAGATCTTTGGATGGAAGTTAAGAAAAGATATACTACCGACAAAGAGGAACAAGCTCAGGAGAAGATTAGAAGCGACACAACACTGTGACCTGTGCGGGGATGAAAGTGAATCCAGTCACCACGCAGTAGTCCAATGCCCGCAGGCGTGAGCGCTGCGGGCCTGCGGCTTATTGGCATGGGCCAGCATTGGCTATTGTCAGACGATGAATAGTTTCAGTAATACAGGCAAGGATTGGCTCCTATTGCTTTTAGACGGATGCTTGGAGGACTAACGAATCCTCATTCCCCTTTTCCTGTGGAGAGCGTGGTATGTGCATAACAACATCGCACATAGCACAAGACCTATGTCAGTGTCTGAATCGGTTGGCTTCTTGCTAAGTTACTGGAAAAGCTTAACAGTCTGTAGGGACTAGGGAGGCCGGTCCAGGTGATAGGGGAAGCAACCATATCGGCGAGTAGGAGGCCATGGATAATGGAGCTCGAGAGAGGTCTTTGATGTTTGTTGTCTTCCATTTTCAGAAAATGAAAATGTGCCACGTCAAGAAATAAAAAAAAATACAGCACAGCAACAACACACAACACATATAGAAAATCAAAATGTACAGCACGTACCTAGACAACAACACATACAGAAAATACAAACTAGAATGATAAAAAAATACAAAACGATAAAAAAATACAACACGTATCCAGCCAATTAAAGAAATCTACAAGGAACGAAGAAATAATAACATTAGCTGTTCCTAAATTAGCCACGCAGCGGAACGACGAAGCAGTTGTACGCGTCGAACGCTTCAAGCGCGGCACACCGAGCGCCGCTGACGCCGTCGAGGATCGTGCTGTTGAAGAAGTTGTGGCTGACGTCGAGCGACCGCACCCGCCGGAGCTGGAACACCGCCGTGGGGAACTCCCCCGCGCGAACGCGTTCTCGCCGCGGTTCAGCGACGTCAGCGTGGCCGAGAAGGTGCCGGAGAGGTTGCGGCGGGACAGGTCGAGCCCGGCGATGTCTCCCGTGGCCAAGTCGCAGGACACCCCCGGCCACACGCACCACGGCGGCGCGTCGCGCCCGCCGACGCCGCGCGCGGTCACCCAATGTTATGTACGCAAAGCCTGTACACGAATCTTAACAAGATCTCAACCACACAAAAGTGGAAGACAGCAACCAAAGAAATCTCCTGGAAGATATTTAGAAATCCCGTTTTTCGACATGTTGCTAACTTATTCTGCTAAATTATGCTGCTAACCTATTCTGCTAAGTTGTATCGTATAACTTCTGTAACTGCATAACTTCCTATATGCACTAGTGTATTAGTTGTGTAACTTAAGTTGTATTGTGTAACTTATATCTCTCTCTATTCTAAATTATAAAATGTTTTGATATTTCTACATATATTGATTTTGTTATGTGTATACATATATAGTTGTGTCTAGATACATACTAAATTCAATTTAGAAAAGTCAATGTGCCTTATAATTTGAAATAGTAGGATCGGAGTAAACTTATGTACATAAGTTATATACTATAACTTTTTGAGAACGACTAAGTTAGCAATGTTAAATTATTTCTCAAACTTATGTTGTCTAGAAGCACGTCTAAGTTAGTACTGTTAAGTTTATCGTAAAAGTTATGTTTTTTTAATTCCGTTTTATAACTTATGAGCACATGCTTCTTAAAAAAATATATTAAAGGGCGGATGATTTAGGAAAAGAAAGTGAAAAAAGAATCGAATGTCTAAAAAGAGAAAGAGAAACGATTCATGTTCTGTAATAGAAAGTAACATATGCACTTTTCAAAAAAGAAAGAAAATGGCTGTCGGAAACTGACCACCGCTGCTTTCGTTTCCACTGAACGTTCGTGAAATAGTGGCGTCGCACTTCTTTTGGGCTATTTACATGTGGCCATAAGTAAGTAACTAATTTTCTTTCTTGACTTCCATCACACTGACACAAGAGAGTGCAAATGGAACATTTTCTTGTATTCACAGCGCTGCAGACTTGCAAACAAGTCGATGATTTTTTTTGATGAAACTGGAGGGGCCAAGCCCCTACAGGTTTTTATTGAAGAGAATAAACATAGGGTACAGAGTTAACCAAACAAGTCGATGATTGACTGACATGCATGCATGTAAACGGGAAAAGAACTGCTGATTTGCTGTACACTTACAATACTACTCTTTCATAAAAGTTCCCATGAACTCTTTCATAATAATCTAGCAACATGAATCCACTACACGGGGAGAAGAGGAAAAAAAGTTGCTTGCTATAAAAACATGAATCCGCTTGAACTCTACATCGGTATAAGTTCAAACGAACAGGGAAGAGGTAAAAAAAGTAACTAACTAAGTAGCAACTATTATATGCCTTTGGTGCTATTCCTGCAACTGCAATGCTACCAATCGTGTAGCAGTAATCAGTAATCACTAACCAATATGGTGATGGGATCCAATCCGATCAGAAATTGGCAACCGCGTGCAGGGGTTGCTGTTTGGCGCCCTTTCTGGGTCAGAATCCAACACCATGGATTTTCTAGGTCGTCTACGTGAGATAGATGGAGTCGCCGTGTGCGCCAGGCGCGTCCTGCGTCGCGAGAGGACCACGGACCTGCGACGAGCTGCTGCTGCTGCTGCTGCTGCTGCTGCCGCCGTTCGTCGTGAGCATCGCAACCACTTCAGCCATGGATGGCCTGTCGACAGGCGACTGCTGCACGCAGAGAAGGCCGACCTGCACGCATCTCTCCAGCCGAAGCAGAGTCTCTGGCTCCGGTTGGCCCACGGCTGAATCCAGAAGGTCCTCCTTGATCTTGTGTTGGTTCCAAGATTCCTGGGCCTGCAAAAGATGCAGCGAGAACAATGCAGTTCAATTCATGAACAAAAGGGATCATCTTCTTGCAGAAACTCACGGTGGAGTAGCTGTTTGCTCACATCAGAAAGGAGCTTTGGGGTGCTACTGTTCTTTAGGCCACTGATGATCTCGATCAGGACGACTCCGAAGCTATACACGTCGCACTTCAGCGTCAGGTGCGGCCCTTGCACTGTGTACTCTGGAGCCCTATATCCCCTTTTGCCAATATAAACAGTTCAGTAAGTTGAGGATTTGGCAATTGGCATTGAGAACAGAGAACAGAAGCATGCAGTGGATTTATCTTAAGTTTAGTATGAAAAAAATGTACTATATAGTATATACTATGAAAAAAATGGAATGCTTATGAAGCAACTCATCATAGTTAAGTTAACTAATGTTATATATGCATGCTACCTAGTGATTCTACTGCACTTGAATTGAAACAGTAGCCAAGGGGGTTCAGGTTTTAGTCATACTCTGTCTGTACTAGTGTCGGATTCGTCTGGCCATCGACGAACACTTTTGCGGTGCCAAAATCTGCAATTTTAGCTCTCCAGTTTTCATCCAAGAGTATATTGGATGGTTTGAGATCCCTGTGTATTACTTCCTTGCTTAGTCCATGCAGATAAGCAACGCCTTTGGCAACCCCTACAATTATCTCCAGCCTTCGCTCCCAATTCAGCAAAGCACGCTGGTTGCGATCTCTTGCTGTCAAATACACATAGAACAGATCAGCAGATGAGCGCTTTGAAGTAGCAGAACATTATGATCATACGTATCTAGACGAATATCAACAATCTGCGCATTATAGATTTAAAGCAAGTACCGAATATGTATAGGTTCAAGCTCCTGTTCTCCATGTACTCATAGACTAGGATCCGCTCATTTCCATCCTTGCAATAAGCAAGGAGCTGAGCAAGATTGTCATGCTTGAGCTCTGACATCACTTCCACTTCTCTCATGAAAATCTCAACACCTTCATCAGTAAGATAAGATTGTGTGACCCTCTTTACAGCAACCTTTCTACCATCAGTTAAATTCCCCTGGTAATTGCTCAAATTATGTTAGCTGTGCATGCATGTCAACGGTAAATATACTACTTTCCAGTGCAAAGCAGGTGTGACTATGAAATACTTCTACATGCAGTCAAAGATGAAAACTTTTTTTCGAGTTCCTTCATGATGAAAACTGTAACTATGCCCATGCTTTGATTATTTATCTTTGTCGTATGAACAATAGTATTAGTGTATAGTAGCTATCGGGAGTATTCTACTCCATCTGTCACAAAAATTGATTTATTTTGGGATGGAGGAAATATGTCATTATATATAAGGTCTGATAACATATACTAACACGTACCTCAAATACGGTGCTGGATCCTCCACGGCCAATGACATTGTCTACAGAGAAATCATTTGTAGCCGTCCTCAAAGCAGACAATTCAGCAGAAGGCACATTGAGAACAGGACTAGGTTGTCCAGCAAAAGGGACTGACGGAGGTCTGCGCAGTTCAGTAGAAGGGACACTCGGAGCGGGAACAGCTAGAAAACTCAACAGTCAACACCACATATGTTAGCAGCAGCTTAGCATGGTGTGTGAGATGTTGAAAGTAAAAACAAAGGGGAAAACAAAAAAATTGGGTCAGTAAATTTTACCTGGAATTATAGGTTGCCGGCGCCTCCTAATCACTACTACGACCAGCAAAACAATAAGAATCACGGCGACGGCAGCTGCGGATGCACCAGCAACAGGTGCAGTAGGAAATGGCCGCCGCTGCGGCGAGGGCGCCGGCGGGAGCTCAGACTGGGCCAGCCTCAGGTAGAGATCTTGCCCTTTATCCACGTATCGAAGGTCTATGATGTCATCCGTCCACATCACGCAGCCGCTACGGACGTCGCCACCGCGGATATCTGCGGCGGCGTAGGCCAAGCACGAGCAGTTGGCGAGGCACCTCGCCATGCAGTCTTCCACCGTGATGCTCATGTCCACCGTCGCGTTGCGTGTGTCGGGAAGCTTCACTCCGTGCACCAACAGGAAACCGTCCGTCGTCGTCGTTGTCGTGCTCGTGCCACTCCCATTATTGGCACAGTCCAGCTTCACGTCCCGCTTGCATCCGCCTGAGGTATCCCTCAAGGACCACGCCGGCGGCGACGCGGGGCTGAACCCTGTCAGGCAGCCGCAGAACGACGTGGACGCCGCGCCGGCGTCGCAGAGCCCGAACGCCCCGCACTTGCCGTAGGCGTCGCAGACGTCCCTGGGGCCCTGGAAGAAGGTCTGCCACTTCCGGGCGCCCGCGTCCCACACAAGGCGCTTGGCCATGCCGGCGTCGGTCAGCACGACACGAGTCAATGCGGCGCCGGGGTTGGAGGTGTAGCCGTAGGATATCTCCGCCGGGCTTGTCGTCACCTGGTACCAGATCAAATTCTTGTACGCCGACACCTCCGGGATGCCGCTGAACCACCGGCCGTTCCAAGGGCCAGTGCGGTAGGTCCTGACGTTGCCCTGCCACACGACAAGCTCGGGCAGCCCGCTGGTGTCCAGCGCACGGCGGTAGGCCCCCGGCGACGGGTCGTCGGCTGAGCGCCACGACGTGAGGTACCACTCGGCGCCGGTCCACTTGTTCTTGCCCAGCTTCATGCCGGACAGCAAGGTGTTCGACGGGTGATCGAACGACTGCCACAGGATGTCGCTGCTGCTGCTGCTGCTGCCTCCGTCGCGGACGACGAGGTTGCCGGAGTTGAGGAGCTGCGCCTCCGCCGATGAAGATGAGCTGGTGGAGTTCGACGACCATGTGGTCTGGCCAGAGCCGTCTAGCAGCAGAAGGCTTCCCGTGTCTCTGACGACCAGCACGCCGGAGTTGCCGTTCACAGGGCGGTCGCCGTTTGCCACCCAGCAGACGGCGACACTGGACGCCGAGAACCAGATGCCGAGGTATCTCTTGGTTGACGCCCCGGGAGAGAAGAATCCCAAGGTGAATGTCCCGTCGGCTGAGACGAGCGTCTCGCCGTCGGTGATGTTCCGGCCCTTGCCGAGCGTGTCAGACACGTCGGCGGCGATGGCTATGGGACAAAGTAGCATAAACGGGAGCAGGAGAAGGTGGATGAATAATATTGTATCCATGATTGGGGATTTGGGTTTAGCCCTTGCGCGTCCAGCGTATTTTTGATCTCACACATCGGCTCTACGGCCTTGCGCGTCCAGCGTGTAAGAGAGAAGACCTCGAAAGTCGAAACATGTTTTCACGTGTGTTAGGTGTTACTCACCATTTCGGAGTTTAGTCCAAAAAAAAAACTCACCATTTCGGATAGATTAAAGCCCACCTAGCCACCAAATTCAATTTGGTTTTTCAATTTTTGTTAATGTTTGTACGAATAGAATTACAGAAAGTAACACGCACTTTACTCAATCCGGAAGGCATCAGCTAGGTCAAAAGTTTGACTTGGTCATGTTTGATTTCTACCATATTGCGTGAGAGAAGACCCCTACATATTTGGATATTACAATTTATAAATGCCAATTACATTTTCACTGTCGGCCTACTTGCAGTTCTTTATTTGTAGGTAACCTGTTTTTTTAAATTCTGCATTTCTAGGCTATACGCCCGTTCAAATAACAAAGAATGATGAATGGATGATGAAAGTCAACTTCCGTGGTTGGTGTTTCTTATTTTTTTATATTTTCAAGTTGATTTTGAGAGACGTGGTGACCTATCCACGAAGAAGCTCATCATCACCAGTGATAATTACTAGAGTAATGTCCGATTGTCTAAACTTAACGTTGAATTTTAAAAATATCCTCAAAATTAAATATGGGATGTATGCCCTCAATTTTTAAATCCCGGTAAAATAACTCACCATTTTAAAGTGATTTCCTAGGTAGTTTTGCTGCTATGGCAGTCGGTTCGACATGGGTGTTCTCTCTCACTTTTATATATAAAAAAGACACAACTTTCATACTAAGCTCCATGAATACAAATTTTATATAAACATTGTATACTTGATACGACCTACAACTTTATAGTTAAAAATATTTTTATTTAAGATCTTTTATAGGATCAAATAGTTGTTCTAAGAGCAATTTAAGAGACCCTATATTCTTTTTAAATTGCTAGGAATAGAGATTTTGGTGAAAAAAAATATCATCCAATAGATTCTTTAGTTGATTATTATATCCAAGTATAGTCATCTTCTATTCTGGATTTCTGGCTAGCCAAATATAGAAAATAAGAATGGCTCTCTCATGTGCAAACAAGATTAGAAAAACCATTGGAGACTAGAAAGATATAGAAAATGTTTTTTATGCAAATGACTCTCCAAATGTTGATTTAGAGAGTGAGTAAGAAAGACTTTTAGAGGATCGCTCTAGTTATTAGATTTTGAAATTCAAATTTTTGATTTTTTCAAATGACATAGAATGTTGAGATAGTTATACCAAAGTTTTAGCTCTTATGTGGTATGTTGATAATTTTTTATCTAAGATTATTTAGAGACCCAAATATTCATTTTTAAGTTCTTGGATTTTGAAGTTCAGTTTTTTTTTTGCTTTTTTGTCAATTGACATTGGATGTTGACATTATTTATACCAAAGTTTTAGCTCTACATGTGATCTATTACTTTGTAGTTGACATATTTCTTATACGATGTCATCTAGAGACCCATATATTGGTTTTAGTTTCTTAAATTCTAATCTTTAATTTTTTTAAATGGCCTCGAACATTGACTTGGTCTATACCAAAGTTATAGATCTCAATATAATCTAATAATTTTATTGTCGAAAACCCTTTTATTTGAGATTATTTAGAGGCCTAGGTATTCATTTTATGTTCTCTAATTATTAAATTTATTTTTCCCTAAATTTTCGAATGACCTCACATGGCGACACACTCTATGCTAAATTTGTAGTGCTTCAAAAGATCTAGAACTTTATAGTTGAATTTGTTTAATCTCTGCTATAATAGAACATTTAAATTAGACTTGGTCTACCCATCAAAACGTCTCCCGATGAGAGCATCTGACCATTGTGTACCGAGAAAATTGCACAAAGAAATTCATCTCTGTTAAAATCAAAGGCTAAAAAATAATCTACATTATATCTAATGGCTAACAATGAAAGTTTGACAGGCTTCAATGCATAGCTTCAAACGCCCCTTCCTCCACAAAGTGCGACCGTGCACCTGCCCTGCATCACAAGTTCGATTCCCGTCTCCACCCCTCCCCCCCCCATTTTGTTCTCTTTCAAAAAATAATGAGATTTTGGGAGAGAGAGAGAGAGAGAGAGAGAGAGAGAGACTGGGTTGGGCGGCAGATGAGGTGCCAACGGGGTCGTGCCGGCGGCCCATGACTTCACAACCGATGGCAATGCTACCCTGCTCCTCAACCAACGATGCCCCTGCTCCTCGCGACCATGGTGGCATCATCGAGCATTGCGGCACCCTTTTCTTCTCTTTTGGTAACGATTAAAATGGTAGTTATCTATCGTCAACAATGCCACCATGGTCGCAGGGAGCAGGGCTATTGTCGGCCGAGGTGAGCAGGGCAACGTTGCCGCCGGTTGTGGAGTCACAGGCCGTCAGTGCGGCCCCGCTGGCACCTCATCCACCACCCAACCCGGTCTCTCCCTCCTGAAATCTCGTTATTTTTTCGAAAGAGAAGAAAATGAGGGGGGGGGGAGGGTGTAGAGATAGGAATCGAACCTATCTCGAGCATGCAGTATGCAGGGCGGGTGCGGGGTCGCACTTTGCGGAGGGAGGGGCGTTTGAAGCCACACGTTAAAGACATGCATCAAACTTTCATTGTTAGCCATCAAATCTAAGCTAGGTTATTTTTTAGCCTTTGATTTTAACAGAGACAAATTCCTATATGTAATTTTCTGGGTACGTAAAGGTTGGAGGCTCTCAGCGATGGACGTTTTACTGGATAGACCAATTATAATGTAAGTGTTCTATTATAGTAAAGATATAAAAGCCAAATGAGATTTCATTCTGAGTAGTTTTTGGAGAAGGCAGCTAGACCCAAGAAAATGATCTCAATTTTTTTTAAAAAAAAACCAAAAAGCCTTTATTTCATATTTTTTTTGAAGTTTTTATTAGGACCACATTTGATATTCTAAATCTAAATAGCTAAATAGTTACTAGGAAAATTCTCTGTTGACAACATTATATACCTAACAGTAGTATAAATTTTTTTATAGCGAGGTTTAGATAGGAAACTAGAATAGGTCTTCAACCTCTTTCACAAACTTGTTTTTTGTCACGCAATAATATAGGTTCAGCACAGTTTCTCAATTGAGACCAACATTATTTGTTGTCACCTGTCAACCTGGTTTTCTTAGTTGACTTGACTCCAGAAGTCTTCGTTCTCAGTCAAATTTTATAAGCTTAAGGCCTTGTTTAGTTCACCCCCAAAACCAAAAACTTTTCAAGATTCTTTATCACATCAAATTTTGCGGCACATGCATGAAGAATTAAATATAAACGAAAACAAAAACTAATTGCATAGTTTGGCTATAAATCATAAGATGAATCTTTTGAGCTAGTTAGTCCATGATTGGACAATAAATATTAAATAAAAACGAAAATGCTACAATACTCAAAATCAAAGGCCTTATGATAGGCCTATCGTACCCACTTGCGTCATTTTGAATGGAGATAAACAAACATACTAAACTAATCCTTGGAAGTTTCACCTCTAGTTTAATATTTTTTTCTAAGGCCAATGTCAGTAGGGAGTTTCATAACATTGTTTCCAAGACCGCCATGTCATGTGAAATAAAATGAAACTTAGATGAAACACCTACTCTTAATTTTTATGCCATAGTTTCATAAGCATTTAATTCGAAGACTCATAGAGAGTTGATAATCGTGCCAAGAGAGTTTCATCTGGATGAAACCCATTTATTTTCTCTATTCTTAAATACACTGTCATGTCATAAAAAATATCTATGTGACAACCTATTTAACGTGAATAAAACTCCCACTAAGAGCTAACATACATTGCCTGAGCATTGTAACTTGTTGGACCACTTGGAGATTTGTGCAACTATGGCACCATCTAATTAATTTAAACCTCTCGGAATCAAACTCCTTACAATGGCTAGATGCACATTATCTATTTTTTTTATTTTTACTTTTTGTATGCTTTATTTGGTTTCCCTTTGAAATCTTCGAATTTAGCTTCCATAGAAATTGTGCTTACTTTTGTTGTTTATTTAATATTTTTGCATTATTGCTGTAAGTTTATTGTTTTTCATTTGATTTGGATCCTATTGTCATGAAAATCGAGTGTTCCATGCATCAGAAACACTGGATTTTGTTTGGGTTCCCAATCAGGTGTTTTGGTCGCATGCAACACCTGGGTGGCTGGGTAGTACTAGTCTACTAGATGCCCCCAAACAATCAGGTGTTGAGTAGACAGATTCATTTTAAGCTTATTATTATGATTCCTGGTGTCTGTAGTCGTCCTATTGTATCCGGCCACTTGCATCATTTTGAATGCAGACATACACTAATCCATGGAAGTTTCACCTCTAGTTTTCCTAGCTGACAAACATGACCTAACACGGGGGACCCATACACGTCAGCTACATTGTAAATGTGGGTTAAGATCCATTTGGACCCAGATGAGATCAGTAATCATCTTTAGGGATCAAGAAATAGCATTATGATAGTACATAGACTTAAATGACACCACACCATAAGTTTGAGAACAGGCCATGATTTTTTTATTTTTTTTAATATTTGATATATATTTTTTTGAGGAAAACTGGAAGGGTTTGTACCCCTACAACATATTTATTGAAAAAAAATCAAGATACAAAACAAAAGAAAACTGAGAGCAAGGGAGGAGGGAGAGTTAAGACACGAAAAAAGAAATGAGAAAAAGTAAAGCTACCACCGAAAGGAACCGGGCTAAGTTAAATCTGCAATCCATTGATCAATTCCTGGATGGTAGCTTCTTTTTGTTCGCAGCAGTAAAAACTGGAGCTCATCTCTGAAGTTTTGTTTTGATATTTGAAGATTCTCATAAATC
>Ga0182004_10003918_pt1 | contig 11902 bp, 12 predicted proteins | sample Sormic07211540_1_FD_120479 | JGI IMG/M metagenome (GOLD analysis project Ga0182004, IMG submission 120479) | Endophyte microbial communities from Sorghum bicolor roots, Mead, Nebraska, USA - 072115-40_1 MetaG | ecosystem: Host-associated > Plants > Roots > Unclassified | place: USA: Nebraska... | reverse complement strand
TTCTTCATGAAAAGATTAGGTTTGTACAATAACAAGATACTGCTATCAGATAGATTATGCTCCAATGATTCCTTTCAACTAATGACAAATGTGAACATGATTTGAATTCCAGGAACATGATTTGTAATGATTAAATAACTTGCTTACATGATTTCAATTCCAGAAACAAGAAGATCAATTATAAGTAAGTTATAGCATTCATTAGAAGAAGGCCATTCCTTGACTTTCGTCCATGAGGCTAGGATGAGAACAGTTCCCTACACCATAAAAGCAGTTCCCTACACCATAAAAGCAATGCAACGAATGTGGCCATTTCTGTCCATGTGCGGTTCGTATCCCTAATTAATTAATTAATTAATTAATTAATCGATCCATGAACAATTGCAAGCAACTGAAGATAGGATGGAACCGAACAAGGGAGCGAATCACGGCGTGGGGGAAAAAGCAGCTCACCGTTGAGGAGGTCATAGACTGCGTCGGCGACGTCACGGAACGGCGGCGCCCCAGACACGGCGTCCCTTGTGATGCCGTTGCAGCGCACGGAGGCCGCCGAGACGGCGGAGACCGGGTCGGCGGGGCGGACGAGCGTGGCGTAGGAGGCGACCTCGACGAGCCTGCGCGGGCAGACGAGTACGGCACCGAACTCAAGCAGCGCGTAGCCCTGGTCCGCCCGCTGCGGCATGGAGGTCTCGACGTCGAAGAAGGCCATCTCAGGCCCCCTCACCCGGCGGCAGGACGGTAGCTGGAGGATCACCCTCAGGCGCTGGCGCAGGCGGCGGCGCCGCACACCACCACCCACCCAAACCATCCGCAACGGAGTCTGCTCATGGAAGATTTGGCTAGTCCTCCGCTACCTCAGGTTGTCCTGTACTTGCCAGATCTGAAAGAGAAAAGTGAAGATGAGACGCAAATATGAGAGAAGAGGAAGAAGAATAACGGTAGGGTCACCTGCTTCACGTTGGTGGCACTCAAAGGGGCTGTTGCACGGCCGCGCCACAGTGTGGGATCTCCACGATGGACGTTGTCTTCAACAGGGGACGAGGGAGGCCGGCGCTACCGTGTGGGAACCCTCCTTTGGTCCTCTGCACGCGTGAAGGAGGTCTGCTCGTCCATCATGCTGGCATGGAGGCGGCACGACGAGGAGAGGTCATGGAGGCGGCGGCGGCGGTAAGGAGGGAAAGAAAGAAGAGAGACCGAGAAAAGAGACAAACGGCTGCGGTAGGGTTTGGTTGCGGGGGTCTTCGCACTGTTTTCAGGGGGTGGTTTGCAAAATGTGAGCAAATTTACATAAGATTCCCAAATATAAGATATCCAAACACGATCACTGTGTTAGAGAAGACATATTGGATGGCGGGTTGATATCTAAAAGTCGAGGGATCTTTTTGCAAAAGTTACGAAGACGTGTCACTTCATGAACGAGCCACCCATGCTCCAAATGTTGTGGTGGCCGCAAGCTGGAGTGACTTTTAATATCTCCTGATGCATGCAAGTTAATTAATTTGAATACTCTCATTATCTTTCCGTCCACATCCCACTAATGTGTGTTATCTCTTTATATCCTGCCATTGTAATCTTCTGGACAGATGAGGAGTCCTATATACCCCCAGTCTCTTCTATTCAATCCATGCTTGGTGTTTACTTATAGATTCCTCCATTGATTTATCTCATGCATCCTTAGCTTCATAAGTTCGTGTCCTTCATTATCAAGACGGCACAACCTTAGTGGATGCAGCCAGTAGGGGTTCTACCATCCGATTCTCACTAGCTGCAACATGTCCTTCATTGCTGTCGGGCCTGCGAGCTCTGCCCGGAGGCTCCGGACTACCGTAAGCTCAAAGCTCAAGACTTCAACATGGCCTCGATACGTTCATATCAGTCTTGATTGTCCGTTTATGCAGGATGAAACGACAACAGGGGATGTTGCATGCTACCATAAATATTCATCCAATGGTCATCAATACTTTTAACAACAAATGTGCATGGCTAAGCCTCCTCTCTGATATTTGCAAATTTTGTGGTAAAATGAGAACTCAGAATGCTAGTATAGTGCCATGGTTGCAATCTGTTGAGTGGTGTTGCCTCGGCTTTCCTCCCCTCATTATTAGCCTCTGTTGCCGCTGCTTGTGCTAGCCGGCACCCTCTAACTGCCATTGGTCTCTGCCTCATCTTTGTATATCTAGGCCTTGTTTAGTTCCCAAAAAATTTTATAAAATTTTTCAGATTTTCTGTCACATCGAATCTTATGACACATGTATGAAGCATTGAATATAGATAAAAGAACTAATTGCACAGTTTACCTGTAGTTTGCGAGACGAATCTTTTGAGCCTATTTAGTCTATGATTGAACAATATTTGTCAAATACAAACGAAAGTGCTACAGTGTCCATTTTGTAAATTTTTTTAGAACTAAACAAGGCCCTAGTAGTATTAGGGTTTCCAACCCACCACCCTACTGTTTCAACCTTAGTGCTAGCTCCTCAAGTTTATATCATCATGTGTAGTAGCCTCGCAGCTTGGCACTGCTTCTTGCAGAGGAGTCAATAGCTCCATGTGACAAAAAGCCAAAGCATATATTGAAGCATGCGTTGAAGAGAGAAAGGAGTTGCCTCCTTTGGCCCCTATCAAATAAAGTTGAGTGCTTGCACCAGAGTTGCTTACTTACATCAGACCAAGGAGCTACCTCCATTGTGAGCTTTGAGAGTCTACACTCAGGAAAGATAAAAATAGAGCTGTCAAAGCTCAATGCCGGTAGCTAGCAAGCAGCTTTATCTCTTTTCACTGGTGCAAGCACTCAACTTCATCAAGGAAGAGTCTATCAAATTCATAGATTGATGGATTGATGCAACAAACATCCACCATAGTACCATCAAACTATATTTATTAGGTACATCATAAAATATGTTTTGATAATTGAGTGATCATTTGATATTGTAGACGTTAATATGATTTCAAATCATGTCAAAACTCGAAAACTCTAATTCAAACAAAGTCAAAATGGTGGGAATTTGTTACTTGTATGATGTTGATGGAAAACTCGATCTAATATCTTGTCTGAAACCTAATATTGAAAATCTCTCGTAATAGGTGAAATTCAATATTTTCATATCGATGCTGGTGTTAGTAAGTACTCCGTCCAGCAACTTTAGCTTTTTAAAAATAAAATTAGAGTTAGAGTAGTTTGACTTTATAAATTTGATTAAACTAAAGTTAGAGTAGTTTGACTGGATCTAATCCTAAAGTTGCATCCTTTTTGAGACCGAGAGAGTAATTTCGGTGTTCTTCCTTAGGACATGATTATTTTCAGTTTGGAGTAGTAAAAGTGACAGTCTGACAGATCACAAACCTGAAACTGAAACCCAAACGAAGAAGGCCTTTAGCTGCAGACGATGAGACCCATAGAAATCCTTCTCTACTAGGGCCTATAGGCAGTGATCATCATCATCATCCGATTGATTGCTTGGTGTTGTTAGTGACGTCTGACACTACTGTGCGTTGATTCAAAGGAAGCAGGCGATCGACATGCTGCGCAGCCGCCAAAATTTAAGGGAGAAAACGAAAAGGGCAGCCGGATTATTGAAAGCGGAAAGAAACACGACTGCCGCAAGCGCCCCCGATTAGAATACGTCACCCCTTCCCGGAATTTGAGCCTCATTTCTTGGCCTGCAGACAAACCCTTGCATTGCATCCTCTGCCAGTGCCACCATTCTCGCTTCAAAGCCCGGCAAATGTGCGTGCGCCTGCAAGAAAACACTGATAAGACATATATATATATACTATATAAGTATATATGTAAAACCATGCCCTTGGCCACCCGGATAAAGTTAATTACACGAATTTGACGATTGCATTCCGGCGGAAATTTCTCTAGATTCTTACAGTGTACACAACAGATGGCAGCAGAGCTTGCCCAAGCAGCAAGTCGCGTAGCTCCCAAGAGTTAGTTTGTAGCCCTATACACTAGTAGATTCATCATTCCCTGGTCAAAGGCCTCTGCGATTAAGAGTTGCAAATTGCAATCATTGGGTGCATGATGAATTGCAATGCAAAGGGATATTGGATCGTGGTCAAAATCTCTCAGTTTCTTTGGGCCGGAAACGTGGCCACTCCCCATCATTTCCTTCCTGCTGCTACACCACCTATACTATATATACAGGCGTAGTACCAGTCAGCAGTCATCCATTACATCCCGCGCCAACAAGCCAACAAAGTCGTTCTCTCCGAGCTAGTAATAAGCGTGCTACACCTTGCCGGACCACGGACGACGGCGGACATGGAAGACCTCGCCGCCTCGCTCATGCCTTACCCGCACAGCGCGCCGCTCTACCTGCTCTACGACGCCGCCAGCATCGCCAACGCCAGCCACGGGCTAGTGGGGCCGCCGCTGCCGCTCCTCGGCGACGACGACGACGACGATGGCTTCGAGTTCGCCACGAAGACGGCCCACAGCGTCGGCGGCGCGGCGCTGCGCGCGTGCGCCAGCGACGTGTCGGCGGCGGCGTTCGCGGACGAGCTGTTCCGCGCGGGCGCGCTGCTCCCGCTCAGCCTGCCCCCGCGGCTGCAGCGGCCGGCCTACTCCGCGGGGGCCTCGGCCGCGACGTCGCCCACGGCCACGTCGTCCGCGGCCAGCGCCAGCTTCAGGAGCAGCAGGAAGCACAGGGGGTTCGACCCGTTCGCGGCGGCGCTCGAGAAGGTGCGCAGGGACGGCGCGGGCGCGCCAGTGGCAGTGAGGCGCGCGAGGTCGCTCTCTCCGCTGCGCGGCGCCACCGCCGGTGCCGCGGTCACCGGCACCGCACACGCGAAGAACAGCGGCGGCGGCGGCGACTCGCGCGCCGCGGCGAGGCGGGCGAGGAAAGGGAAGGGCCGCGGCGTCAGGCACCTGCTGTGCAGGTTCTTGATGGCGAGCGCCGCCGCGGCGCCCAAGGCCCTGTGGCCGCGTAGGAAAGACGGCGGCGTGGCTTACCGTCCAGGTCTGCTCGTCTGCCTCGGATATGGCGTGTGACTCTGAGTGAGATGGGAGCCCGCGTTCGTCTCCGCCATGCTTGTGCTCCACATGCCAATGGTCTGATGGTATGGAGGCTGGAAATCTCTCCGCCCACCTTATTACAGTTACTAGGGCTGTGAAAATTGTTCCTGCAGATCATAAAAATATACTGTATTTGGATGCTTTGAATTCGATGTCATACTCTAAATTTCGTAGCTGTAGTTGACAGCAACTTTGGGCCAGTACAAGGTGTCAACCAGTATGCATGCTGTAAAATTATATACTCCATCAAAAAGGTTAAGTCTTCATAATATTTGCAAATTAAAGCCAACATTTGGAACGTGAGTGACTAACCAATAACACAGTTCATTGCTGGATTGAGAGTAGCTCGATTGGTCAAGTTTTTATGTGGCTAAAATGTCGATCAGGATCGAATCTCCAACTCTCCATATGTGTACATATTGTGGCCAAATATTCTTCTGATAATGGACGTAAGCGACGTAACTGTCAAGAACAAAGCATGTGGTCAGTATCAAAATCCAATGCCCTATGTTGCATCTGGCTCTCTGGAACAAAATGGGAGACGACTCTGTCTTGATTTTCTGAGATGGGATGATCCCGTATTTTCATTTGCTTGAAACAACAGTCATTCTTGTCCTATGTTTGATTTGAGGGATGACAAAAGGAGATGATGGATGTCGATTTTTTTTTATCCATCAGCCACATGTGGGTCTGTTAATCGCCTTGTTCTTCAGCACTACTTTAGGTGTACTTTTCAGCAAAGTAAATCAGTATCAGCATAAGCCAAAATTCAGCGAAAATATATTGTTCACATGGTTTTTTTAAGGTAGTCAACACACACATATTAAGCAAATAATTACAAGATTTCTATAAGATTTTCTTGCAAATAACTATTTGTCCCTTCTCATCCCTAGTCTAAACATCATTGAAAACAGGATTGACGTGGTTGGTCTCATGAAGATTTCAGATGATCTCTAACATTTGTTATTTGCGCATTCTCTCTTTGGGTTCTTGTGTTCAATCCAAAATGTTTTCAAATGTTCTAATTTTTGCGTCTGTTTTTGTACCAACACATTATTTATTTTTATTTATCATGTTTAGAGCAACTCGAACAGATATGCTATCCATGATATCTAGACTATTTTTATATTTTCAAAGCAAAAAACTAAAGTCCAACAGGTGTGATAACTGGTTTGCTAAAATAGCAAGTTTGCTATTCCTAAACTTTCGCTTGTCATATATAACATGTCGTCCTCACTAACTATCATATACAAAGGCTGTTGTAGAACTCTATGCTTTAAATGAGTTTTTTATTATATATAATGGCTAAATCTTGTAGTTTAGAATATAATTTTACCTAATCTCTTGGAGATGCTCTTACATTGGTTCTACATTCCAAAAAGTTCCATAACAATTGGTTAGGAGAGATCGAAGGGGCGGGGGAGAGTTGGAGAGAGAGGATGATTTTGCTGGCACAGATAGCACAAATATCACAGCACTTGCATATCCGGGTCACCCACCGTTTTAACCGTGTTCGACTTTTCCTCTTCTCCACCCAAACGGCTAAAAAAATTCGGAGCAGCAAATCCAGGCCGTCGATCATGGATCCGAGCGCCATCCCGGCACCAGTTTCCATTAATAAAATTCCGACCGTTGGAGAAATCCCTCCAAGCCCAACACCTACAAAGCCACCGCCGCCTCCCGCTTCCTTCTCCGCCATACCTCGTGCCCGACGAGCCCTAGGGACCGCGAGAGAAGGATTCGAAGGGAGATTCAAGGGGGTTTGCGGATTCGCTCCTCGTGAACGGCGGCGGCGGCCATGGCGTCCAAGAAGCAGGCGGGGCCGGGATTCGCGGTTCCCGCTCAGGAACCGAAGAACGGCGGCGGTGAGTTTCCTCCCTGGCGCATTCTCCATCTCGTTTGATTGATTCTTGTTCTGGTTCCGGTGATTCGGGGGGATTAGAGTAGAAGGATGTGGATTCGGATGCTGCCGCGCTCGTAGTGTTCTCGGATGTCCTCGTGCGCGCTCGTTGATTGGCTGGCGCGTCGCAGTAATGGTCGGTTTCTTTCTTGGTCGGGCTTTGCATAGTAGATCGATCGACGATTCATGAATTCCCGGTCGATCATGTCTTCGCATAATGGCATCGCGGCGCTGGTGTCTAGTTCTTCGTGTATGGGTTCAGTTGGGGATCATGTTCTTCTGTCGCCGTAAAGGGAGCGCCTTTCTGGAAACGAAAAAGTTCGTTGGCTTTTGGTCTGATGGATTCGGCTTCTTGATCTGCAATTAGAAGTCCTGTTTTGGTCTCTGCGTTGGACGGTCTCTTGGGATTTTCCGTGTGGATTGTTCGTGAATTGACAGTTTGACAGTGGGTATGGCCAATGTTCTTTCTTGGCTGCCGTAAGGCCGTGACGGGTCATCGATCGGTTTGATTACACCTTTGTGCTGTTCTTACTTGCGGGTCTCTGATTCCATATCACGTAGAGCAGGCTGGGTATCGTTGCGATTCTTGTCCTGTTTGCTGAATAACGATTGCAGATTTTTATTTTTTTTCAACAATTCGGTTTATGTGCGCGTCTATACCAAATCGTCCCTTGTGAGCTTATTAATTTTGGTCTGTATATGCATGATTATACCAAATTTCCCCTTGTGATTGCGATTCTTGTTCTTATTGAATTTCTCTGTCATTAGTGTAATGAAGAAATCCATGATCTTGATGTGAACATGCATAATGACTGCAGGATCTTAACTGCTGGTGTCCATAAAGCTGTGGTGAATCGTTAATAAATGGGAATATGTTTCTTTCTCTCTTTATTCTGCAAGATTTTATATGGTGTACCTTCAGATTGCCGTTCCTATGTAGCACTCATAGAGTCATAGTAATGGTTAAACCTTGCTTTGTCCTTCACGTGATTTTGGTACTAAGATTCTCTCTGCTAATGCACTTATGTTCGTCTTCTAAAAATTCAATTTGATCAGATGCGGCCAGACTCGTCAGGAAGCCAATGGCTACATTTCCACAGCAAGCGGCGGCAAGAGGCCGTAGGGCACTTGTCGACGTTGGCAATCTTATGAATGGCCGGCCTTCTCTTGTGAACCGACAGAAGCAAGCGGTTGCAGCAACAGCAAACAGCCATAAAGCAGTCGACGTTGGCAGCAAGAAGCCACTGGTTCCTCAGGCAGCAGCAAGAAGCCGGCGATCACTTGCCGATATTAAGAATCCTAGGATCAATGACCGTGCTGCTCCTGCAAATCGTCAGAGGCCACTGGCTGCTGTGTCTAAAAGGAATGGGAAAGCAGTAATGCTGAAGGAATGCAAGGTGAAGCCTGAAGTCATTGTGATTAGTCCAGATACCGAGAAGGAGAAGAAAGCCAAAACCTCAGGGGGCCCGAGAGTCTGTAGGAGGGTACCAACACTTTTTGGTAATTTGACAAAATGCAGCAGGGTATGAACACAAGCAAAATTCTAAGGTTAAGATTGTCTCTTTCTTTTCAGTCTAAGAATGCTTGTGTACCCTTTTGTCTGTACACAGGCTTCTGATGGGGTTGTCAGCAGCCCGAAGAAGACAGATCCATATGACATTGATACACCTGATTCTTGCAATGAGCTGGCAGTGGTTGAATATGTTGAGGACATCTACAGATTCTACAAGAGCACTGAGGTGAGATCAATTCTTTTATGATAAAAATGTGAAGCCACAGTTTTTTTTTATCTTGATGCATTGCTGATTCAAAGGATTGTTGAATTGACCATTTCTGACCATTGTTGATATGTGGCGTTGTTGCTTGTCCAGGGCACCTGCCTGCCCCTCAGCAGCTACATGAGCTCGCAGACTGAAATCAGCGAGAGAATGAGAGCTATCCTTATCGACTGGATTATCGAGGTACAGTACAGGCTTATTCTAATGCCAGAGACACTTTACTTGACCGTCTACATCATCGATCAGTACTTGTCCATGGAGAGTGTTCCAAGAAAGGAGCTACAGCTCGTCGGCATAAGTGCCGTGCTGATAGCAAGCAAGTATGAAGAGACATGGGCTCCACTGGTAGGCTTCCCCAGAATATTGCTGATGTTGTTTCTATGTGGTTCTAACCATGCTAGTCCATTCTTCGATTAGCTTACCCAAAACAACAATGTTATTGCAGGTCAAGGATTTGCTGTGCATTTGTGACAATGCCTTTACCAGAGACCAGGTTCTGACCAAGGAAAAAGCCATCCTGGACAGGCTCCATTGGAACTTGACGGTTCCAACAATGTACATGTTCATTGTTCGGTATCTGAAAGCCGCAATGGGCGACAAAAAGGTATAGCTATCCACTCATAGTAGTGTATTTTACCACCACATATTTTAGATATTGACATGAAATCTGCCATTTTCTTCCATACTTTTGGTGCAGCTTGAGAACATGGCATTCTTCTACTCTGAGCTGGCATTGGTCCAGTACACGATGCTGGTTTACCCTCCATCAGTGACCGCAGCTGCTGCCGTCTATGCTGCCAGGTGTACCCTTGGAATGAATCCACTGTGGACTGATATTCTGGAGCATCACACTGGCTTAAGTGAGCCACAGTTACTGTACGTCCTTGATCACTATATCTTGCCTTTGAAATCCGATTCTAATCCGAAACATTGATAATGTTTACTAAGTTAGTTTCATGCATATTATCTGGAGTCTTTAAAATAAAATGTGATTTTGACATGCTATTGCAACCAATTCCATTTCTGTGAAGTATTAAGTATTTAACTGAATGATCATGCTAAAAAAACATCCTGATTATGTGGACCGCCATCCGTCATTTCATATTCTGTGAACACTGAAACTCTATGAAGTGCATCTTTACTGTAGTAGGCCAGCAAAGTCTATGTATAGCATTAGCATTAGCAGAACACAACAATGTAAATTACTTTTCGCTTCTTTGGCTCATGACTAGTAGTAACTTAACTTGTTGGGGGATGATGTAACTGCAGGGATTGCGCTAGGCGGCTGATCAACTTCCATGCCCTGGCTCCGGAAAGCAAGCAGAAGGCGGTGTACAAGAAATACTCCAGCCCCAAGCTCGGGGCCGTCGCGCTTCAATACCCTGACAAGAAGCTGTTGCCAGTTTGAGCTGGGGTGCAGAGGCTCGCTCGCTGCTGCTCTTTTGTTTTTTCTTTTCCCTTGTCGTCGTCTCTTGGGAAAACGACTATGGATGCCTGCTGTATCATCGCTTCGATGGTACCATTTGTTTGGGTCGTGTGCTCTTTGCTTTGCTACTGAAGCGGAGCGTGTGTTTGGTCAGTGTGGTACTTGAATCGTCGGCAAATATTAAATGATTATCAGTCGGTTTGGTTAATCATGTGATGTTTGTTGAAAGGTTCTTGTGGAAATGTGATGTGAAGCAGCTTTGCACTTTGACCTTGTGGCCTGTGAGCAATGTACCCCCGGTTGTTTACGTGACCAACGTTGTGAGTTGTGACAGGCCGGCTGCCGTGGCATGGTCGTCAGCGGCCTACTTGCCTCACCGGCGCCTGAGCTCCGACACCAACATCGGCTGCGCTTGTGACAGCACTGTTTGTGATGCAGCAGCAGCAGCAAAGTCTTCAGGTCTACACTACCAGTTGGAATTTTGGAAAGAAGGAAGTAGGCAGCTAGCAGCGGCAGGTGCCGCCCGGCCGAGCATCCGGCCCACCCATTTTTCCCACGGGGTAGAATTTCAGAAAGAAGTATAACATGTTCATAGATGTTTTTCATCCATCTCCATATTAATTGTTTTTTGCACCTTTTTCTGCACTAACAAAGCATTAGAGTTATAGTGGATATTATTTTCAGTAATTTATTATATAAATGGTTAAGAAAATATTTTTCATGATTTTTTAAGATAAATATTTATCGCTACATGTATACTTGATTATGATTATGGCACAGCATGCGTGTTTACATGTGTACTCAACTTTTGATATAAGTGGGTAATTTAGAAACGTACATTCGTGTAATTTGTTATTATTTTTCTTTCGTAATATCATGTATTGCTAAATTAGATGTAGATTTGAGGGAATGCTCTAGTTTCCCAGATTGGCATAGATGTAAATTTAAGAGGTTACTTAGATTAATTAGATGCAAAGAGGGAGTTATTTTAGATTGTGTTTTATAATGGCATAAATGTGTAATTTAGATTGAAGAGTACTTTATGTTGTTTTCATCATGGTGGATGTGACTAATTATAATCGATGCTTATTATCAATTATGATAATTTCTTAAATTTATATTTTCTCTAGCGTGTGGAGGCTCCATTGAGAACCTCCGACTAGTAATATTTTATCATAATGTGTGCATGTTTACTAGATAAATATTGTTGCACACATAGCATTATGATTTAAATTTATCAGTGGTAGAAATGCATGAGCTAGAAACATCTATAACATACTTAATGGTTATTGAATTACTTTATGTAATAGCTTATATTAGTAGTTATGTTTAGATTTGAGAGATATTCTAGTTAATTTTTATGACAAAATATGTTGATAATTCACAAATTAAATTGATCACTTTATATTATCTTTTATATTGGCAGACATATTGTTGGGTACCATAAAAAGGGATACCCAAATCAGAGCAATAAAAATCACAAAAGACGAAGCAAACCATACACGATTCCCAGGGCTCAGGCGCGAGCACCGGCTCGCCCGACCCCCCTTGGCCTCGGGCGCAATTTCCGCCTCGCCCGACCCCCCTTTGGCCTCGGGCGCAAGTTCCGCCTCGCCCGACCCCTCTAGGGGTCGGGCGCCAACGCCGCTTCACCCGAGCCCCCGGAACAAGGCTTCCAGCGCACGACGTCCGTACCCACGAAGTGACAGGCGCAGTGACCCCTGTACCACAGCAGGGCATGGAGGCGACTATTCCAACCACCCCGGCCACTGTAG
>Ga0182004_10003917_pt1 | contig 11903 bp, 12 predicted proteins | sample Sormic07211540_1_FD_120479 | JGI IMG/M metagenome (GOLD analysis project Ga0182004, IMG submission 120479) | Endophyte microbial communities from Sorghum bicolor roots, Mead, Nebraska, USA - 072115-40_1 MetaG | ecosystem: Host-associated > Plants > Roots > Unclassified | place: USA: Nebraska... | reverse complement strand
TTGCTCCAGGCCAAGCACGCTTAACTTTAGAGTTCTTTGGAGATGGGCTTCCGGAAAAGAAGTTGCAACTTGTTGGTATGAGTCTCCTATTAATCCTATTAAGCCCTGGGCCGGGTGTTACATTGTTTTTAGATTTTTTATTACATTAAATCTTATAGCATATAAATAAAGTATTAAATATAAATAAAATAAATAACTAATTGTATAATTTATTTATAATTTACGAGATACATATTTTAAGTTTAGTTAGTATATAATTAAATAATATTTTTAAATATAAACAGAAGTGCTACAGTATTTATTTTGCAAAATCTTTTAGAACGGAACAAGGTCTTGATTGGGCTGCACGCTGCACGTTTCGATCATTTATTTTTTTTAAATGCACGTTTCGATCAATTGTTGGTGTACTGTGTTAGTGTAAGATGATAAACATGATGATCTGCATGACTGCATTGTTCCAATAACCTTTTTCATGATGATCTGCATTGTTATGATACAAGAAAAGTCTTGAGTATTTTGAATGTGAAAGCGAATCTAAGTGGAATTTATTTTCACTTATCAAGTATCTATGTCTCTATATGTATTTATAGTAATACATCAGTTATGCGAAATTGATCATAAATTAATTAGTTAGATTCCTTGTGGCGGAACCTATCTTCTCAAGTTCAACTGCTCGATTTGGCGCGGTTACTCGCATTTTTCTTGGATTTATTTCAGATTTAACAACATTATACTTTTAGTAATTCACGATGTTGCGAGTGCTATGATTTTAGTGATAGATAACGTTCCACTCGACAGCAAGGTGTCTATGGTGAGTTGGTGACTTCGTGCCGGCTTAGTTTTTCGAGGGTACTCTAGGGATGAGTGTGCGTGTGTTGTGAGTGTTTGCGTTGTACTGTGTAATTTTAAAAAATACATATAAAATTATTAGAATAAAAATATTTAAGATTTAATCCCTCTGTTAGGTGATGCATAGCAAAAAGAAAAATTAAAGCGATTTATAATTTGAAACAGAGAAAAAATTAGATAGTATGCCATATTACTTCCCGTAGCGCCCTTATGTGTTTCTCTTTTCTAGCCATGACCTATGACTTACCACAATTCAAAATCCAATATGACATATTGTAATGCTATTGTTGCATACGAGTCGTAAGTTCTCCATGTGACCAAACATCAAGTTGTACATTCCGTTAAAGAAAAGATAAATATACCATTATGGATATGTACAACCACCATGGGCAGCCGTGGATAGTGGCGGAGACCTAGTAGAAAAAAGATCATGGATGTGACAAACTTTAGCTACTCTATATACAGGTATAGAGGCGTAGAGCGAACTTTAGATGCAAGGTACACCAAAAGCAAAAAAAAAAAGGGACTACAAACATGCATGGTAAAGGTACATAATATAGTAAACGGTGAGAGAACGATGGTTTTAAAACTACACCTCTGATTTGATTTTTTTTTTTTTTTGCTCTTGCACCAAAGCAATACTCCAGGTTCACTTCGAATTAGTCACATGCTTATAATAAAAAAGAAGTATATAGTAAACTAATTAGAGAACGGTAGTTTTATTCCAAGTTCATTTGGAAATTGTCAGATGTTAAAGATAAATTTTGTTTCTACTTTTGAGAGAAAAGTGTTACATGTTCCTGAAATTGTTCTAGGATCATGTTGAAAAGGTTCTAGCTTGCTTAGAAATAAAAATCCCTTGCTTATTCGCAATGTATTAGCTATCACTTACTATTTCACTTATTTGAACCAACGTTCCACTGTTCTTTTGCAGTTTCCCACTATCAGTACAAATAAAATGGAATAAACTGAATATGAAATTAGGAAGAATAAATAAACAAAAACAAAAATAAAAATAAAAAAGACTGAGAAAGAATTGTGCAAAAGAAACGCTTGAAAGTGAACGGCCCATGAAAAGGCCCGTGTGGGTACCCTCCCCTGTTCGGCTGGGCCGAACCATCCCGGACCACCCAGCCTCTCTCTCGCTTGCTCAGACCTCAGAGAGCTACCGCCTCCGCCGCCACCCCGTGCGCGGCGCGCTCTCTCTGTCGCCGCCGCCGCCGCTCTACGCCGGGTGCCGAGGCTTTTATCGGTCTCTTCGCGATCACGCACCAGGTATTCCCACCCCTTCTCTGCCCTTCCTCCCTCCGTGCGAAACCGAGACTCAAACCCTTGACCTAAAGCTATTCTTCGCCTATTCGGCTATTTGATGCGGGCTAACTTCGAACTTATGCAAATATTATCGTGTGTGCGTACTGATCCTGCCCTCGTATCCTGCAGTACTGCAGTAGCGAGGTCGAATTTCACCTTTCCCTTGAATTTCCTTCTAGTTTCATTCAAAACCCGAGGCTGTCTTGTCAATTTTATGAATCTCTGTGCAATAGAGATCAAATCCTTACAATGTCATGCGCTGTGATTCATATTGGACTCAATCACTCAATTCCATGTCCAAATTTTCAAGTCTCTGGCTCAGTTCAGTTCACCCAGACTGTTGTTAGATTATATTCTTTTGCTGCTGTTGTAAACTTGTAGTGTTGTCAGGTAGTTTACCTGCCTCAATTTTATTCTATGTTTCACATGAAAAGTTTAGGTGCCGTGTTTATCCTGTTCGTATTGGCACGCAGTGGATGCAGATGGCTCGACCATTCTCATCGTCATGTAGTGATTGTAACCTGTGAAATCAAGGGTCTTGTCTACAGAATCAATCAGATAGGAATGGGCTTTCAGGTTAAAACTAAAAAATGATCTCATAATAGCAGTTGTGATATATGTCAATAGAGTTCAAACCTCAGGAACTTGTTTCTGATGGGCAGACCCAACCCAACTAGCGTGCCATCCATATACGATTGGTATGATTGGACTAGTAGCCTTCCTGTAATCAGTTCTAGCTTCCAGGACCAGGAGGACAAAATCAGAACTTGTCACTAACTTACAATGTTGAATTTAAGATGTTGTGAGCACTTTTAAATATATATGCAAGTACTATTGGTTAATTTCTTGTTAATTTTTTTACTTGTATACAGTATAATTGTGTATTGGATGTACCAAATTGCATATTGTAGAAATGGCTAGGACTACCCTGGTTCAAACCCTGGGTCCGCCACTCATACTCCATAGTAGTCTTGCAATGATTTAGATGCGGATCTTGTTTTTCCAATCTGGATTCATTCATTCGTTGATTCAGGATTCGATGGATTCATATTTGATGCATAAACATGGCGCTACTGTTAGAACCATAGTAGACTAGTATATAATATTATCTTAATCTCCGTCTGGTCAAATGCATGACTCAGATCAATGTTAGCTGTTAGTGGAAATTCAGTATCACAAGACATAAAACTCTGCTTGGTTATGTCTTGTTTTGTTGTTCTTGTTGTAAATGTTCTTCTCTCATGCCTCTTTAGTTTGGGGCATGTGATTTCTTAGTTATGTTACTGAATTGTTCTTCAGTCTTTCACCCAGAGAAGGCAAAGATGATCAAGAGGCGCTACTTCAGGCAGGACCATGGCGACAACAGCGGCTCCTCGTCTTCCTCCTCATCGGGTTCTGACTCGGACAACGATCCGACGGAAGAGGCAGTCAGCAGTGAGGAAGTAGAGGAGGATCAAGAAGAGGAAGCAGTCAGGGAAGAATCAGGAGAAGAAGAGGAAGAAGATCTAGAACAAAAAATTGAAGAAGAAAGTGAGTAGTTTACCACATATCATGGTGTGGGTTGAGGTCTCTTGCATGTGTTTTTCTCTGTTTCTCTGTTTCATTCGCAATTTTGTCTTGTGTTTCTGCAAGTGGACAACCTGATGTGGTTGGATGAGTTAATGTGTTTAACCTATCAACTTCAATGTGTCATGCCAGGGAGCAGATGCATCAGATTTTCAAGTAGTCAAATGCATTGGTCATTCTCTCCATTGTCTCTTTGGTTGTTAATGAACCGTTAGCTGTTTTAGTCTAACAATGACAATATTCCAGACTTCCACTATGTTAACTAAGAGTATTGTATTGTTTTTTTACAACGAGTATAAAACTTCCATAGAATATTAGGTCTAACTACAATTTCCAGTAAAGAAAACTGTAGAATCAATGGAGAAATTGAACAAAGTAGCAGTATGCCATAATTTATTAAGTGAAACTGTCTTCCATTGTTATGCAGAATCTGTTTCTTAGGAACCCAACTGTTTGTTAGGGTATTCAATTCCAGCTAGATATATTTATTTTATTGTTTCACTACAAACAGTTGAAAGTTATCCCCAGGTGCAGAAATAGCTAAACCAGACTCTTGACCTGTGAAAACATTGACCAAGATTTCTTCTTTTGTTGCTCATGTCTACCAGGTTCAGGATACCAAAGTGAGGAAAACTCTGGGAATGATGTGGATGACTCATCTATAGGTAATTAGATATTTTTTGTTCTTGCTGATAACTAGTAAGCCATGCTTTATTGCTTCTGGACTTTAACTTCCTCTTAATTTGGGGGATCTTTGTCAGATTATGTAACTTATGGTTTAGATGAAGTTAAATTTCCTGTTGTAAAGCCGGTGTTTGTGCAAGATACTTTTGAATTGTGTTTGTAGTTTTTATAAAACTGATAATTACTATTTCTGTGACTTGTCATCGTCGATGCTTTTGAACTCTGTATGAAACTGAGAATTGTTCTTTGTTCAGTCTTATGCACAGGTTAATTTGCTGTAATTGTGATTTAAAAGAATATAAGCGTATAGCTGTTAATCACTTAATTGTACCCTTTGGTGTCATCTTGGCATCTGGTCATGCATTCATGCTAAACTACTGGTCATGAAAAAAATTGATCCCTGTTTGAGAAAATCAGCTAAGCTCACCTGAACAGTACTTGTCTTGAAAAGAATGGAAGGGAGCTGTTCTGGTTGTGCTCATTTTCTATTGACATCATCTCTTTTATGCATTAGTTAGTTCTTAAATACTGTGAAAACATTTTTTTAATCATTCATGGGTTTCGTTTCAGACGATGATGAACACAGCAGTGCAAGAAATGAAGAACGTCATGAAATAAGTTTGCCCATTAAGAAATCTTCTGGTGCTATTGCTGACTCTGCCAAAAGTGCGGATAACACAGATGATGCTGTTGATGCAGATTTTCCTGACTGCATTCTGAAATGCAAATCTGTGTTTAAGTGCAAGCTCTGTCCTAGGATCATATGCTTAAATGAGGAGATGGTCAAGATACATCTGAAATCAAAGGTAAAATTCATTTGAAGAGTGCTAATGTTTCCATTGTGTAAAAGAAGGGGAACGGTCAGAAGAAATTTAATAAGTTTTTTCTGCTGTGAAGATTTAAAGCGACATCTTATCATGCTAGGAGCCTCCTGTTCCTAAGTATTTCCCCCTTGTGCCTTCATTTTGTTTTGTTTTTGGCTTTTCGCAGAGGCATGCTCGTTCCAAGAAACTACTAGGAGAAGGCAGGCTTAAGCTGATGCTCAACAGTGATGGTGAACTGGAGGAAGAGCAAGAGACACATGCTGAGCGTCATGCTCGGACTATAGCTATTTCTCAGGTGTTTACACTATTTATTAAAAATTTTAATTTATCCTGGCCAATGTATTTTCTTGAATTGAGTTGTTATCCAGTATGAAATTTTGGCATTTAATTCTTCTTATTATGCTTGATAATTTTTTCAGCAAGTACAAAAACCAAAGAAGGATTCAGGTAGGCAGCGACAAAATCGGAGAAAGAAGGTAATTGAGTCACTATTTTTTTTGCATGTGCATGTGCATTTGCATTTCGTTTCCTTTTCTTTTTCTTTTTTGTTTTGTTTTGCGAAGCACATATAGAAGGCTTCTAGGTGTCATTTGGAAGGCCTGTTAAGCTCAAAGTTTGTGCGATATCATGTTTTCATTATCTAGAATGATCTCGAGCAGCACAGCACCATGGAGATCGTATTTGGATGTTGAATACACTTGAAATGATTCAAACTGTATTACTGTGGCACTGCATGTGCTTTTTTTTGGAGTACATATCGAAGGCTTTTAGGCGTCATTTGGAGGGGTTTGTTGAGCTGAAAGGTTGAGAAATATCATGTTGCATTGTCTTGAATGGTCTCGAACAGCATGCCAATGGAGGTCAACTTTGGGTGTTGGAGACACTTTAATCTCCATTGCTCATGCACTTCTTGTGAAGCACATATCGAAGGCTTTTAGGTGTCATTTCGAAAGGCCTATTAAGCTCAAAGTTTGTGCGATATCATGTTTTCATTATCTAGAATGATCCTATGCAGCACACCACCATGGAGATCGTATTTGGATGTTGAATAAAATTGAAACAATTCAAACTGCATTACTGTGGCACTGCATGTGCCCTTTTTATTTTGGAGCACATATCGAAGGCTTTTAGGCGTCATTTGGAGGGTTGTGTTGAGCTGAAAGGTTGTGGAATATCATGTCCATAGTCTTGAATGACCTTGAAACAGCATACGACCATGGAGGTCAACTTTGGGCGTTGGTGACACTTTCTGCATTACTCATACTTGTGAAGCACATATCAAAGGCTTTTAGGCAATATTTGAAAAGGCCAATTGAGCTTAAAGCTTGAGCAATATCATCTTATCACCATCTCCAGGTGAATGATCTCGAGCTGCATGCCATCATAGGTGTCATATTGGCATGTTGAATACATGCAACAACTGAATGTGTATTTGTGTGGGTATTGCCTCATAGCATGTGAAGCTACTTGCTGCTCCATTACTTTATGTTCTGACAAATTTTTTTTGCCCCATTATTTACAGAAGAGGTCCCGGAATAATCTGGAGAAGAAACAGGAGGCACAAAACTCCAATAAAAAGCAACGCAAAGCTAAATGATGAAGTGGTTCCTGCAGAAACTTCTGAGTTCTTTTTTTTTGCTAAGTAGCTGTGTTGTCAAACTTGTAGCGGCCATACTGTTAGGATATTCAAAGTATCCGAGAGTTCTCTCCTCGGCTGTACCTCCGTTTTGACCCAAACTGGTGATAATTTGTTGAAATTTAGAGATTGAATTGGGCCTTGTTTAGTTCCCAAAAAATTTTGCAAAATTTTCCAGATTCCCAGTCACATCGAATCTTTAGACGCATGCATGGAGTATTAACTGTAGACGAAAATAAAAACTAATTGCACAGTTTGGTCGGAATTGACGAGACGAATCTGTTGAGCCTAGTTAGTCCATGATTGGATAATATTTGTCAAATACAAACGAAAGTGCTACAGTGTCGATTTTGCAAAATTTTTTGAAACTAAACAAGGCCTTGAAGTGGACCAAAATGATAATTTTGACTCTTGCAGTTGATATAAGCCACATGAACTACAATTGTGTTGCGTATATCACTGCCGGATGTGTTATTCAAAGAGCTCAAGTGTCTTGGCTTGCTTCAGTCAAATTGATAGAGAAGTTGACAGATCAAATTGGTAGAGAAGTTGACAGTATCACATTTCACGAAGTTATCTTGCAGTTATCGTGATAAGGAAGCAGATGATGCTATAGAGAAGAAATCCATCAATCAATACTACTGAAAGCCCAGCACGGCCCAACCAAATATAGGGTGGTGTTAAAATTTAATAGGCACATTAGTATTTTTGTTTTATTTAATAATTACTGTCTAATAATAGATTAATTAGACTTAAAAAGATTCGTGTTGCAAATTATCCTCTATATATGTGTCTAAATATTCAATATGGTAGGTATAAAAAAAATCAAACCTTAGTGCTCATAAAGATAACTTCTGTCACATTATTAAATATTTAAACACATACATAAAATATAAACCTAATTAATTTATAATTAAACACTAATCACTAAATAAAACAAAAATAGTAACCCAACCGAACACCCTAGCGAAGAACACGATAAAGCCGAATGGGCCCTTCTTGTTCCTCGTGCACCTCGTGGCGCGTGCTGCTCAGCTGCAGTGCTGCCTTCTCTTGACTTGCTCCCCCGATCTCGCTCGCCTTGCTCCCCGTCCCCGATCCGTCCATTCATCTCTCTCAGGCGCACGTGTGTGTCAGCAGCTCCGGCGTCGATGGAGAACCTGCTGTCCAGCGCGTCCCACGAGACGCTCCCGGACAGCTTCGTCTTCCCGGCGGAGCAGCGCCCGCCGGCGTCGTCCGCCGCCGTCGAGCTCCCCGTCATCGACCTCTCCGGCCCCCGCGACGAGGTCCGGCGAGCCGTCCTTGAAGCCGGCAAGGAGCTAGGCTTCTTCCAGGTGGTGAACCACGGCGTGCCGGAGCAGGCGGTGCGGGACATGGAGGCCTGCTGCGAGGAGTTCTTCCGCCTCCCCGCGGAGGACAAGGCGGCCTTCTACTCCGAGGACACGGGCAAGCCCAACCGCCTCTTCACCAGCACCACCTACGGCACCGGCGGCGAGCGGTACTGGCGGGACTGCCTCCGCCTCGCCTGCGCCTTCCCCGTCGCCGCCGACGCCAAGACCAACTGGCCCGACAAGCCCGACGGCCTCAGGGAGGCGACGGAGAGGTTCGTCGCGCCGACGCGGGCGCTGGGCATGGAGCTGCTGCGGCTGCTGTGCGAGGGCGTGGGCCTCCCCCCGGACTACTTCGAGGGGGACCTCAGCGCCGGCGACGTCGTCGTCAACGTCAACCACTACCCGCCGTGCCCGGACCCGGCGCGCACGCTGGGTTTGCCGCCGCACTGCGACCGTAACCTCATCACGCTGCTCCTCCAGGGCAGCGTCGCCGGCCTCCAGGTCGCCTACCGCGGCGACTGGATCCGCGTCCAGCCCCTCCCCGGCGCCTTCGTCGTCAACTTCGGCCACCAGCTCGAGGTCCACTTCGTCTCCCTTTGTGGCGAGATGCGATTGACTTGTTTGATGACGACGCTGCCTGCCTGCAGATCGCGACGAACGGGCTGCTGAAGAGCGTGGAGCACCGCGCGGCGGCCAACGCGGCGGTGGCGCGCACGTCGGTGGCGACGTTCATCATGCCCACCGACGACTGCCTCGTCGCCCCCGCCGCGGAGCTCCTCGCCGGCGACCTCGGCGGCGGCGCGCGGTACCGCGCCGTGACGTTCCGGGAGTTCATGAGGGTGTACAAGACCGTCGGCGCGCGCAGGGAGAGCGTCGAGAAGGCCTTCAAGATCTGATTGATGTCGTCAGCTGTTTGGCAGCTCGTCTGTGACCAGGCCGTGCTCTATAGCCGCACGCCAGAGATGAACAAATTGCTTTGTATTTTTTTTTTTTGAAATCTACATCATCATATTGCTTTGTATTTTTTTTTTTTGAAATCTACATCATCTATAGCCGCACGCCAGAGATGAACAAATAAGGTGGCCGCTCGTTTGATTTTCGATGAAATTTCAAATTCCACTTCCATCGTTGTCAGGCATGGCATTGGCATCGGCGCCGCGATTTGTAGCTACGAGGTACACCGCCGGCCAAGCAAACCAAGCGCCGGCGGGAATGCAGCCGTCTTCTCCGCCGCACGATCGCGTGGAGGCCAAAGTCAACTGCAGCTTTGAGTAATCCTGACTCCTTGATACAGTGGCTTTGTTAATAAAAAAAGTTTTTAGATTTTGATATCGCAGCACTTTTATTTTTATTTAACAAACGTGTCCAATTATCGAGTAATTAGGCTTAAAAGATTTGTCTCGTAATTTACATACAACCTGTGCAAATAATTTTTATTTTCATTTATATTTAATGCTCTATACATGTGTCAAGACCACAAGAACTATTCCCTCTGTCCAAAAAGAACGTAGATCTCGTTTGCCCATGAGTCAAAAAAATTAGTCTAATCAAATATCGTCATAAAAACATTAATATTTTATAACACATAATAAGTATTATAAGATTAATCATAAAATATTATTTTATAATAAATCTAATTAAAGATCTAAATGTAGGTAATATATTAGGATTTGCTATATTTCAGATGTCTGAAATTTAATATTTTTTCATGTGATCAACATAACAACTACTACTAGCATGTGCCCTCTACACTCAAGATGCATCGCCTGAATGTTCAGGCGACTGATACGGAGGAAACGTGTAATATATTTTATAAATTTAATTAAATTTAAAAAAATTTGACTCTTCGTGAAGTGAAATTTATGTTTTTTTAGGATGGAGTAGTATTGAGCATTTGTGCTTTTAAAAATGTGAGGAACTCAGAAAAAGCTACAGTACATTTTATTGGTTTAATTTCTGGACAAAAATAGCTTCAGGTTTTATCATTTTTTTGTTTTGCCTTTATTATATTTACACGTGTTTCTAGAGCTTTTGATTAGGTGCGTGGAGAAATTCTCGAACAACAACAGCGTTATAAAGTTTTTTCTATGAAGTTCCAATACAAAGGTAAAATAAAAAGACTTCCTTAATCACAGGTGCCTAAATTTTGGCTTCTGGTGACGAACATCATCTATCTAATCCAAATCCAACTATCACTAATTATTCTCATCCTTAGGACCGAGCAACTTCTCTTGTTAGTTTATCTTTACTTTCAAAGATCTGTAGAATAGGAAATGTGAAGAAAAAACTCCTTTTGATCTCCTCCAGCTTTGCTTAAAGTTCTATTCTCCTCCTTTAATGGGAAAGCCGCTTGCTTAACTTCCCGACTTTTGAAATGTTGTTTCTATATCTTTGTTTAGCATAAGCAATTTAGCCTGTTCGCTTGGCTGAAAAGTCATGACTAAAAGTACTATTCACTGATTTATTGTGAGACAAATTGTTAAATGGCTAACAGATTCGGTAGATAAGCTCAAGGAACAGACTACATCGGATTACATTGATAGTTCAAGATGGAAAAATGGATTTAGGGAAAAAAATGTTTAAAATATTCAAATATTTATGTAATTAAAAATCCTAAAATCTAATTAAATCTTAGAAAAGTTTTTAAGCTTGAAAAATTAGGAAATCTAAAACCTGTTATATATTCCGAGCTAATTAAGCAAAACTTAAAATTAAATAAATTTTTATTATTTTTAATTGCATAACTTTTCTTGAAAATTTAGCTAGATACTAAAAAACTATTTGTATAATTGTTTTTTATAAAGTATATTGACATCACTAAACTCACGACCCCGGTGTCATGTAGAACAATTGATGTGTACATGTAGCACAAAACCAAGTTGGTCACGTGAAATTAAATCTAGCCCTCCATGGCTCCATATATTTCATACACAGTAAGTTCAGAATCCAGAATTCACAGTAATTAAATACGTGCTTATCGTCAAGCAAGCAAGCGGGAGTATAGACACGTAGACCAAGCTCACTCCAGCCAAATGACACACAACATCCAAATCATAGCTGGCAAGCGTTACCACTCACCCACCAGCTCTTCAAATTCAAATTCAAATTCAAACAACATACATATACCGTTGAAAAAAAAACCCCTTGTCTTGCAAACTGCAGTGCACGCATATGGCTGACAGCAGGGCTCGTCGTACGTGTCCGGTACTCCTGTGTCTCTGGGAATTTTTTTTTCCATCGGGTCATTCACCCGTATTTCATTTAGGCAAGTCTCAATACATAGTTTCATGACACAGTTACCAAGACTATAAACTAGGTAACCGAGCCACAAGAGTTTCATGGGGACGAAACTCCTCTCTCATCTAATGAAACTCCTTCGTTTAATGACCCTACCAAGTCAGCAATTTTGCTTACGTGGCAACCTATTTAATGTGCATGACACTCTCATGAAACATGCATTGAGACTGGCCTAAAAGGATGTCCCTGGAATTCAAAGACAAATTATCCGGAACACGCTGGAGGAGCAGATTACGGTGACCTGGCGCCCGTAATTAGCTGACAGCAGCACCAATTTTTTTTTTCAACCCGTTCCAAAGCAAGTGACCGCCCCTCGCTCCGACACGTCACGTCGCCGCTATATATGGCCGCACCGGCCGTCGCCGACGAGCCGGCCGTGCAGCAGCCTGTTGGTTGGTTGGTTCT
>Ga0182004_10003916_pt1 | contig 11903 bp, 14 predicted proteins | sample Sormic07211540_1_FD_120479 | JGI IMG/M metagenome (GOLD analysis project Ga0182004, IMG submission 120479) | Endophyte microbial communities from Sorghum bicolor roots, Mead, Nebraska, USA - 072115-40_1 MetaG | ecosystem: Host-associated > Plants > Roots > Unclassified | place: USA: Nebraska... | reverse complement strand
GAATGAGCATCCTGAGAAGCTCATCGGACTTCTAGAGTGGGAGGATCCCCGGCATCACCGTCAGAGGTCCTTGGGACAATGACAGGTGTCGGTGGGCCCAAACACTTAGGAGGTTCTGCCACACCGAACACTAGCCAAGGAGAGGCTCTCCAAGAAGTTCGACGAGGTCGCTCATCTTCGCCGCCGATGCACCAATCTTGAGATTGAGGCTCAGGAGGCCCGAGAGAGGGTCGCCCCTTTAGAGAAAAAGGTGGATGACCTTGGGGAGGCCCTCGTCCATGAATCTCAAGAGCGGAGTGCCGTTGTAGAGCGATACTAGAAAGAACTGATCCGGGTCGAGACCATGCTGACTCAATGGGACCTAGCGCTGGACCAGGCAAGGAGAGACCTCTCTGAGGCCTGGGATCATACCTCCTAGTGGTAGACTCAGGCAGAGACCCGAGAGAAGGAAATCAATGATGAGGTTGTTAGTCTTACCTCGATTCTTTTTGGCTGGTGCAGGGTCCCAACTTTGCACCTTGTTTTGTCATAGACTTGGAGCGGAAGGTGACCGAGGGGGTCTCAATGGCCGAGTCTTTGTAGAAGACCTTGGACACTGAAGCCTCCGAGCACTCCGCACTCCGAGCCGTCGTGGCCTCGGTTTGCGATGCACTCGGGGCCGGGGAGAGCCAACCAGGAAGCTCTCTTTGTGGGCGTGTAGAGGCCCTCTACACTCAAGTGGGCAAGAGGCTGAAGGGCATCCTCCACATTGAGATGAAGAGGGCTGTGGTGGCGGTGTGTTCTCACTATCTCAGCATTGATGTGCCGACGGTCAGCGAGGGCTACATCATCGGTGACGACGAAGATGAATCCTGGGAGGAGATCTAGAAGCTTGCCAATGCTGCGGAGGCCTCTGGAGACACCTTGGCCAGTCTCTTCGAGTCCGAGGTGGTGCTCCCACCATTGAACCTGTCGAGGCCTAGGGAAGCAGGGCCATAGAGCCCTTGTAATAGTTTAGGAGTTTGTTTGTTCAAACTTGGTGGCCCATAAGGCCTCTTTTTTGCACACTATATATAAGCTCTTTCTCTTGCTTATGTCTTGTGTTTATTTTCCCTTTGAGCACCCTGGCCTCAGTAATGTGGGGTAGGGTGGGTCGCAAAGGTTAAAGATTTTTAATCTTTGATTAGAGCGCTCCGAGCCCTAATCTTTCCTCATTCCTTAGTATTTTAGGCCTCTACGGGACTTTCCTAAAACCAGGCAGACCATTCGCTTAGTCCTAAGGGGGATAAGCAGAAAAAGTCTTAGCCCATGGGCGTGGATGGTTTCAGTCTCGTACGGCCTTAAGTCCATCCGAACGATTTCCTATTTTTAGATTTTAGAATGCGGAGAAGAGAGCTTGGCTCGGAAGGCTCTGATCACAGAAAATTTTGAAAAAAAGGGGGGCATGTAGCCCCTAAGGGAGGCTCAGGCTCTACTTAGGTAGAGCCAAGGCTCACTCTTGAGCTAATTAAAGTGTTGTACTATATAGACCTTATTTCTTTATTGCTTTATCAAAGAGATAGTAAGTACAAAACTCCTTTACAAAACTAAGGGTAGAAAGACATAGTTGCTCTATGTTCCATGTGTTGGCGTAGACCTCTCCCTCTTCATTGGCGAGCTTGTAGGTTCCTGGTCGGAGCACCTCGGCGATGACGAACGGTCCCTCCCATGGGGGAGTAAGCTTGTGACGGCCCTTGTTGCTTTGCCTAAGCCTCAGCACCAAGTCATCGACCTTGAAAGCTCGGCCTTGGACTCACCAATTGTGGTAGCGTCGGAGAGCTTGTTGGTACTTAGCTGAGTGTAGGAGGGCCATGTCTTGGGATTCGTCCAGCTAGTCTAGGGCATACTCTTGGAAGGTCTTGTAGTTGTCCTCGTCGTAAGCCTGTACCCTCGGGGATCCGTACTCTAGGTCTGTGGGGAGAATGGCCTCGGAACCATAGACCATGAAGAATGGAGTATATCCCATGACCTAGTTTTAGGAGGTCCTTAGGCTCCAGATGATAGTGGGGAGCTCTTTGAGCCACCTTTTTCCGAATATGTTCAATCGCTTGAAGACCCTAGGCTTTAGACCCTGGAGGATCATGCTGCTGGCACGTTCCACTTGCCCGTTGGTCTTTGGATGAGCCACCGCTACCAGTTCACGCGTATGTGGTGTCTGTCATAGAAGTCTAGAAATTTTCTTCCGGTGAACTACGTGTCATTATCCAGGATAATGGAGTTAGGGACTACAAATCGATGGATAATATCTGTGTAAAATAGCACGGCCTATTCGGATTTGATTTTGGCGATGGGGCGGACTTTGATCCACTTAGAGAATTTGTCGATTGCTACCAACAGGTGGGTGAAGCCCCCAAGCGCCTTTTGTATGGGCCCAACGAGGTCGAGGCCCCGAATAGCAAAAGGCCAAGTGATGTGGATTGTCTGTAGAGCCTGAGCCGGGAGATGGGTTTGCCACGCATAGAACTGACAACCTTCGTAGGTTCAGACGATTTCCGTGGTGTCTACCATGGTAGTGGGCCAGTGGAAGCCTTGTCGAAAGGCGTTTCCCACGAGTGTCTGTGGTGTGGCATGATGTCCACAAGACCCCGAGTGGATTTCTTGGAGCAGGCTCCGACCCTCTTGGAGGGTGATGAAGCGTAGGAGAATTCCTGAGGGGTTGCGTTTGTACATCTCGCCGTCGAGGAGGATGAATGTCTTGGCCTGGTGAGCCAGTCGTTGAGCCTCGGTGGGATCCAAGGGGAGGGTTCCATCAACAAGGCATTAGAGGTACGTGATGCGCCAGTCTGGCTGGTCATCGAGCTTAGGTTCTTCTTGCTCAATGTCTATTACCTCAGGCTCGGGGGCGATCGAGGCCTTAGATCCGAGGATGGGTTCAGCCGGAGCATCGCTCGCTCCATCGTCTTCCTCGTAGTCGATGGAGGATTTGTGGATGTCGCTGGTAAAGGCGTCCGAGGGGATCGAGGCCCATTCGGACACCATTTTTCTAAGTGCAACGGCGACCTCATTGTACTTCCTCAACACATGGTTGAGCTCGAGGTTGTCGAACTTCTCTTCTAGGCGTCGAACTTCCTTGCCGTATGCCTCCATTTTGGGTTCATGGCAGTTTGACTCCTTCATGACTTGGTCAATGACCATCCTTGAGTCGCCTTGCTTGATCCCGAGTTTGACTGCGATGTGGAGCCCGTTGATGAGAGCCTCATATTCCGCCATATTGTTTGAGGCTGGAAAGTGGATTCGAATGACATATCACATCCTTACCCCGAGGGGGTAGATGAAGACGAGGCCAACGCCAGCCCCGGTCTTCATGAGGGACTCATCAAAGTACATGGTCCAGCACTCTGACTAGATCTGGGCTGGAGGAAGCTAAGTTCCGGTCCACTCAGCCATGAAATCATCCATGACTTGGGACTTTATGGCCTTCTAAGGCTCATAGGTGATCCCATCACCCATGAGCTCCACAAACCACTTAGTGATTCTACCATTAGCCTCCCAGTTTTGGATCACCTCTCCCGAAGGGAAAGACGAGACCACTGAGATAGGGTGAGACTCAAAGTAGTGGCGAAGAGTACCTTGCTAATGAAGTATATCGGTCTCTGGATCGACAGGGCATGCCCTTCTTCCTTCCTCTCGACCACGATAGCTACGCTGGCCACTTGATCGGTGGCTATGACATAGAGAAGTAGAGGCTCACCCTCGGCTAGGGGAACCAAGATGGGGGGTTGATGAGTAGAGCCTTGAGCTTGTCAAGTGCCTCCTGGTCCTCGGGGCTCTAGGAGAAATGCTAGGATTTTCTGAGGAGCCTCTCCGAGATGAGAAATGAATCGACTGAGGGATGCAAGGCACCCCATTACCTTCTGTATCCCCTTGAGGTTACGAATCAGGCCCATATTTGTTATGGCCGAGACTTTCTCGGGATTGGCCTCGATCCCTCACTCAAAAACAATAAAATCGAGGAGCATGCCTCGGGGAACCCCAAAAACGCATTTTTTGGGATTCTGCTTGATCCCTTTGGCTCTAAGACATTGGAAAGTTTTATCTAGGTGAGCTACAAGGCCACTAGCTTTCCTAGATTTGACTACAATGTCGTCTATGTATGCCTCTACAGTTCAGCCTATAAGGTCTCCAAAGACCTGAAGCATACATCGCTAGTATGTAGCCCCTGTGTTCTTAAGGCCGAACGACATGGTTACGTAGCAAAACATTCCAAACGGGGTTATAATGGAGGTCACTAGCTGGTCGGATTCTTTCATCTTGATTTGGTGGTAGTTAGAGTATGCATCAAGAAACGACAAAGTTTCATATCTCGCAGTAGAGTCAACTATTTGGTCAATACGAGGTAATGGAAAAGGGTTCTTAGGACATGATTTATTCCGACTAGTATAATCTACACACATCCTCCATTTTCCATTTTTCTTCTTCACTGGTATAGGATTAGCTAACCACTCAGGATGGAATACCTCCTTGATGAATCCAGCCACCAGCAGCTTCTAAATCTCCTCCCCGATGGCTCGGCGCTTCTCCTCGTCGAATCGACATAGGTGTTGCTTCACGGGCTTGGAGTCGGCTCGGATGTCCAAGGAGTGTTGGCGACTTCCCTCGGTATGACAGGCATGTACGAGGGACTCCATGCAAACACATCGGCGTTCGTGCAGAGAAAGTCGACAAGCACTACTTCCTATTTGGGGTCGAGGCTCGAGCTGATCCTCAACGCCCTGCCCTCGGAGGCCTTAGGGTTGAGGGAGATGAGCTTAGTCTCCTCCACTGGCTCGAAGCTCTCGGCGTGGCACTTGGGGTCAGGGATGAGTGAACCTATCAAGGTTGGCGATCAGGAACTCCATCTCGGTGATGGCCTCGGCCTGCTCAATGCACTCAATGTCGCACTAGTATGCATGCTGGCTTGTCGTGCTGATGGTGATGACGCCGTTGGGGCCTAGCATCTTGAGCTTGAGGTAGGTGTAGTTGGGGACCGTCATGAACTTGGCGTAGCAAGGCCTCTCGAGGATCGTGTGATAGGTCCCAGGGAACCCAACCATGTCAAAGGTGAGGATCTCCCTTTTGAAGTTCTTAGGAGTCCCGAAGCAGACAGACAGATCGATCTGCCCGAGAGGGAGGGCTCAGTGCCGAGGGACCACACTATGAAAAGGCAAGGTGTTGGCTCTTAACCGAGACTTACTGATCGCCATGAGGCTCAAGGTCTCAGTGTAGAGGATGTTGAGGCCACTACCCCCATCCATCAGCACCTTTGTAAGGTGGGTCTCGACGATGATGGGGTCGACGATGAGTGGATAGCTCTCAGGGTTTGGGATCTGCTTCAGGTGGTCATTGCAGTCAAAGGTGATGGCATTGTCCGACCACTTGAGGTAGGTGGGCGTGGTCGTGCTAACCACGCAAACCTCTTGGAACTTGCACTTCCTCTGGCTCATGGTGAGATGGGCCGCACGTCCCCTAAACATCGAGAAGCAGTTCTTGACCTTAGGGAAACCGTCCTCCTTGTCGTTGTCATCCTTGTCCTTGGGCGACTCTTCTGTGTTCTCCTTGAGACGGGCACGGAGTAGAAACGATGTAGAACGGTGCACTCCTTGATAGGGGCATGGCTTCTTCAACATCTCGTCGAAGAGGTCGGGTCCGACAGGAGGTCACTTGGCGTTCTTGCTATCCGCCGTGGTGACTAGGGTGTTGTCCTGTCGACCCTGCTTCCCCTTCCAACCCTTTTTCTTCTTCTTGGGGTCTTTGGAGCCTGAGGCCTCTGTGGCCTCGTCCATCTACTTTCCCTTAGCCTTGCCATCGAAGAATATTGCCCCAATAGCCTCTACTCTAGAGGCAAAGTTGGTGGCGATGTTGAGCAACTAGCAGGTGCTTGTAGGGGTCTTGCGTCCGAGCTCGTGCACCAGCTCTTCACAGGTGGTGCCGGCGATGAATGTCCCAATGATGTCGGAGTCCGTGATGTTGGGGAGCTCGGTGCACTGCTTGGAGAAGCGTATGATGAAGTCTCTGAGAGATTTGTCAAACTTCTGGTGGCTGCTCCTGAGGTCCTAGAAGTTGCCAAGGCACACATATGTGCCCTGGAATTTTCCGACGAAGATCCTGACTAGGTCGGCCCAGCTATGGATCAATCGCTCGGGAAGGTGCTCCAGCCATGCCCGGGTCGAGTCGGCCAGATGCAATGGCAAGTTGCAGATGATGAGTAAGTCATCATCTATGCCACCTAACTGGCACGCTAGGCGGTAATCCGCGAGCCAGAGCTTGTGATTTGTCTTCCTAGAGTACTTGGTGAGGTTGGCTGGCTGGTGGAACCGAGCAGGAAATTTGGCCCTGTGGATTGCCTCGCTGAAGACATAGGGGCCTGGGGGCTTAGGAAATGTGCTGTGATCGTGCTCGGGGTCATATTTCCGCCTCGCCGCGGTTGGTATCTTCGAGACTCGCCCTCGTCCCTATCGTGGCGCCGAGCATTGAGGGTAGCTCAAGCATCCACATTAGTGCCAACCCACTTGAGGATAGACTTAGCCTTGTTTCCTCCCTAGGGGTTGGCGGGCTCAGGACCATGTACCAAGGCTGCCTTCTCCGGGGGAGGTTGCTTCCTAGCCCGCTCTGCCTATGAACAGTGATGCTGCGACGCAGAACTTTGAACGTTCTCCACCACAACATGCTCTAGGAGTCCTTGGAGCCCTTGTCGCACTCGCCTCCCCTCGGGCGTGGATGGCTTGGGCATTGCTCTGAGACGGAGCGCAACAGCCATCATGTTCAGGCTAGCTATGCTAAAGAGAGGGGGATCCTCTCCCCCGGCATCCTTGACGATGCGTCGATTGACGTCGCGAGCATGACGTCGGGTTGCTCCTCCATCCCCTCAAGCAGACTGATCCTGCTCTAGGGTCTCGCATAGCTGGTGCAGGTGCATGCGGTCCTCCTTGATTTTGGCCTTGAACTCCTTGAGTTGCTCGAGGTTAGGATGTCAAGGTCCTGCTGGGGTGGAGGCGGCTCCCCGTGGCTCATGATGACCCACCGAGACCACATCACGCGTCGGCGTCGCGCCTGGGGGCTCAGATGGCCTGGCACCGCCATGTCCTACTAGAGCCACGGTGTCGGCCTCGAGGTGGAAACATTCCCGAGATGGGTCATAGTCATCCCCATCGGAGTCTGAGTAACCGAGGCAGTAGTTACTTGCCTCGAGGAACTAGAGAAGCGTCTCCGGGTCACCAAGCCTGGTGAAGTCCACGCCACCCCATGCACCTTCATCCGAGGAGACCTCCTCAGGATACGTGGACGCCGGTGGGGTGGCAATCAGGTCAAAGGTAGACCTCAGGTGGTGGCCCGGGAGATCCATATAAGCACTCAACGAAGTGCTCGCAGAAGAGGCGTAAGTCGCAGCCACATTCTTCAGCCCGTAAGGGAGCATGAAGGATGTAGTCGCGGGTTCTTTTGTCGCCACCTCATGCTTTGAGGGTGACGGTGGAGGAAGCTATGAAGTCGAGGCCCCTAGGTCCTCCTTCCTAGGCGGTAGTGGAGCGGGTGCCCTACCCTCCAGCTGTGGCGGACCAAGAGGTCGTGTCGGCCTCCTGCTAGTCCTAGGAGCAGAGCCTGCGGCTCCGCGAGACTTTCCTCTGGCTCAACATGGGCCAGAGGCACGGTCCATCTGATGAGGGACATGCGGGGGGAGAGTCTGGGTTGCCCCGCCCCTTGCAACGGAGTTGGGGATCCTAGACGCCTGTCGCCCTCGTCGGTCGCTCGTGGCATGATGTCCTGAGCGTCTCCTGTGCACCAGCTAGGGCGGGACAGGCTTAGGACGAGGCTCAGAGTCATCACGTGGTAGGAGGAGGACCATGTCTTAGCTAGAGTTGAGCAACATGAACTCTAGACTCCCAAACCTCATGATGGTGCCAAGTCGAAGCGGGCAAAAACTATCCGCCATCTGGGCTTTCCTAGAGGAAAGGGTGTCACACGCAGAAAGCCCCTACGTGGCGTGCCAACTGTCGGTGTCTAGATACGTGATCCAGGCACTAACAAGTAACGAGTCTCCATGTCCCTAAACCTAGATGGTGATGCAAGAAGAACATAGAGGATTTATACTGGTTTGGGCTAACGCTGCCCTACGTTTAGTGTGGGGGTCGGATCCTGTATTATCTCGCACCTGAAGTGCTTGTAGTAGGGGGTACAAGCTAGTTGCGAGAGAGGGAAGTAGTCCTAGGGATCGGCTTGGTGGATGGGAGAGTGCTCGTGTGAGTTCTCTAGAATGTGATGAATTGTGTGTTAGCTGTTGTGTTGATCGTGTTCGACCTGTTCATAGACAGTGCCCTGCCTCCCGTTTTATAGCCTCAAGGGGAGGCAATTTTTACATAGGTAAGTTTGAGTTTCTACTTAGTACATAGAGGGATTACAATGTCGGAACTATAGTTGCTGGTTGTCGTGTCCTTGAAGTAACAGCGGCGATGTGGGCGTCCCAGTTAATCGTGGGGGTTGTCCTTCATACTGTGGATCTTCATGTACTGCCCTGTAGTCACCTTGCCAAGCTTTTTTGCGGGTCGTGGTAATCCTTCCTGAGGCCTCGTACCTTGTCCTGCAATGTAGAATAGTGACCACTCAGTTATGGCAATAGCGTTGTGATTTAACATCTCCCATCCCATCCTTCGTCTGGTCGTATGTACTCACAGTGATGGAGGTAAGGCGTAACAGGGACGGGAGTTGTTAGAATAGTGGAGATCATCCCCTGCCGTGGTATGGGTGGAGGCCTGGTTTACATCGCATCTGCAGTACGGTCGCTCTGCGTGGGAAGCCTAGCACCGAGACCTGAGCTCGGGCAAGGCACTGATTGCGCTCGAGGCCAGAGCTTGCGCGAGGCGCTGATTGCGCTCGAGGCCGAGGCTTGGGTGAGGCGTCGATTCTGCTCGAGGCCAGGGCTCGAGCGAGGCGCTAATCTCGCGGGCTTGGGCGAGTCGTCGATTTTGTCCGAGACCAAGGCTCAGACAAGTCATTGGTCGCGCTCCACTTGACTGGGCTTTCCTGCTGGGCCAAGAGGGGATGGGTCCTGTTAACCTTAGGGCCTTCTTTTGTCATTTTTTCCCTCGTAATTTGGTTATGCCGGTTGATGGTACTCGACAATAGTCCTTTCTAAACTTATCACGCCGACTAACTAAAACTAATGCAGAATTAAAACTATCGCTCTAACTAAGATTAGACCCCTCTAAGTTCTCTAGCACCTTGTAAAGGATCCTAAACAAGGAAACAAGGTTCTATCTTAGCAAAAGCTCACCTAACCAAATTTAGGAGCAAGGTCACACAAACCAATGCCACTAGTACTTTGGACAAAGGGGAGCTCCCACACAACTAGTAAGCAAAAGCACAAAGCTCCTAAGCTCACTAGCAAAGCTCAATAACAAGGCAACTAATGCTAAATTAGAGAGCGCAACTTACTTAGCTACACAAACTAAGCAAAGTGACTAACAAGATTACACAAACCAAATTAGCCATGCAAGCGAACAACTTCTAGCTACACAAGCAAGAAGGTAACTAGAAAGCTACACAAGCTAACTAACTACAAGATCAACTACACAAGCACAAATATATAAATGTAAATACAAGCTTGTGTTAGGAACTTGCAAACTAATGGGAAGAACAATGTTGACATGATGATTTTCTCTTGAGGTTCACTTGGTTGCCACCAAGCTACGTCCCCATTGTGTCAACCAACACTTTGTGGTTAGGTGGCTAATTGGTATTTCCACAAACTGAGCCCCACGTAGGGCATCATAAGAACCTACCGCAAGTGTGGTAGCTCAATGACACGCTCAACTAGAGTTGCTCTTTGTGATCCTCGTGGGGCGAGCACAATGCCCCTCATAATCTCTTCTCTAGAGCACCGCACAGTCTCCTTGCATGCTTCGATAGAGTCACAAGCCACCAAACCATCTAGAAGGTGGCAACCTCCAAGAGTAGCAAGCACCACCAGCTTGCAACACGAACACCTTGTACCACTCGATGCAATCTCTCAATGCAATTGCAGTAGAATCACTCACTTGCTATTGATTCACAATCTAGCAGCACAAGTGAGTTAGAGGCTTATCAAACCAAACACACACAAGGGCAACATCCCCAATGTGCTCAACCTCAGCCAAGACTGAGCTCCACCTCTATTTATAGCCCCAAGCCAAATAGAGCAGTTGGAGCCCTTACCGCTTAGAAAGCATGGGCATTGGATGCTCCGACGCTAAGGCATCAGACGCGCCTCCCTAGTTTCCAATGCTCACAGAGCAGCCATGTGTCATTAGACATTTAAACTTAACTATTGCCGCCAACGGCTAACCCACACGCGCGCCTATCACAGTTACACCGAATGCTCCAATGAAAACCACCAAACGCTGAGCCACAGTGTCGGACACTACTCAGAGAGTTTTGGAACCTCTCCGAGACATGTTAGACGCATCTTACGAGGTTCCATCGGACATGCCACAACGTCCGACGTGTACACCTCGTGAAACCTTGAAAAATGCCTATGTGCGTCGGATGCACTGATGCCTAAGCGTCGAACGCACCGATGACCCATGGTGACACGTGTAGTCCAACAACACTATGTCAGATGCAGGTCCAACATCCAATGCTGCTGACTCAGCGTCCTCATGACTTCTCTGAAACTTCCCCCAGCGCAATGAAAAATAGGCATTCCATTTCCTCAAGGAGAGAGGATCCCAAACCCTTCTTCCCCTCAAACTTCACCTCCTTTATAAATGTGCCAATACCACCATGTGCAAGTGTGTTAGCATTTTCACAAATATTTTCCCAAAGGAGTTAGCTTCTCAATTTGCCACGCCACTGATCCTAACACATATACAAAGTTAGATAGCTTTAAGTGGCACTAGATAACTAATATGCAAACAAGTTTAACCCTTTTGAAAGTACGACCATCTATCCTAAATACACTCATCAACTTGTCTACACACCTATGACCAGTGAAATGGAAATGCCCTAGATTATACCTTTGCCTTGCGCATTCTATTCCATATCCTCTAATGTTGAGGAAACACATGCACCAACCAATCACCAAATGATATGATCCACTTTATATCATCATGTGACCGTATTGGTTCATCGATCTTGACCTCACTTGCTCTTAACCATTGCCCTAGTCTATCGGTGCCAAATCTTGCTCAAGCATCATCATCACATGCTTCACCATCATATACTAAATAAATGAAGGGCTTATGATATTGAAAGGTTAAGATAAAAATTTTGTGCAAATTATAATAGATGTAGTTCAAGCACCAAACTAATAATAATTTAAAATATACATAGAAGAAGCAAGATAAGTATGGCACAATGTAACAAAACTCTTCACTCTTGTGATCTCACTTGCGATTAAACATGGCATGGGCGAATCCCATGTGTAACTAATCTCTACAGTCTTGTTCACATGAGAAATAGTCACATCCGCATTAGGAAATTAGGCATGATTTTAGAGATGAGAAATCACAGATGAGAAGTATTGCAAAAGAAAAAAGAAGATTGATACTATCATGCATAAGAAAGAACAAGAGCCGAGCGTGCAAACCTATTGCCGAATCCACGGTGTCAGGCAGCCTGTGACCCATTGGTGAGACGACAAGTCGATGTGCGGACACAGAATGCCGGACAGTGTGGTCGATCTAGGTATGTACCCTTCCTGGATGGTGAGTTCTACATTGGTGTAGACTCGAGGAGGACAGATGGCAAGATCGCTGTTGGGTATTTTAAACACAAATAGAAAAATCCGCAAGCGCACGGATACCGATGTAGCCTTCACCCAGGAGTATTCCAGAGTATCAATTTTCCACAGGGAACGTGAGTGTACTAATTAAGATTCAAGATCGCCCAAGGATAACTATATAATTATTTTTGGTGGGAAGAGAGGAAGTTTCCTG
>Ga0182004_10003915_pt1 | contig 11905 bp, 14 predicted proteins | sample Sormic07211540_1_FD_120479 | JGI IMG/M metagenome (GOLD analysis project Ga0182004, IMG submission 120479) | Endophyte microbial communities from Sorghum bicolor roots, Mead, Nebraska, USA - 072115-40_1 MetaG | ecosystem: Host-associated > Plants > Roots > Unclassified | place: USA: Nebraska... | reverse complement strand
TAGATGATAGAAAATTGGCGCACACGTTAATATCTCTATGTAAACCCGACGTGTGGGCCTTTCCTCCATATTTCCTGATAACCCCCTGTAGAAATAGACAAACACCAAAACTCGTAGAATTCTGTCAGATGAAACCCTAATTTTGGATGTTGGTTGCATATAGGTCCTTTTCCATGATTAGTTGACGGTTAAATGTGAGCATTAAGGACCATCAACACCGACATGGACGAAACGTTCCGATGCCTCAAGGCTAAGGGCATCAGACTGAACCCCGAAAAATGTGTTTTTGGGGTCCCCCGAGGCATGCTCCTTGGGTTTATAGTGTCTGAGCGAGGGATCGAGGCCAACCCCGAAAAGGTCTCGGCCATCATGAACATGGGCCCAATCCATAACCTAAAGGCAGTGCAGAGAGTCATGGGATGCCTGGCGTCGCTAGTCGTTTCATCTCCCGTCTCGTGGAGAAAGGACTGCCTCTGTATATGTTACTTAGAACATCTGAGCATTTTCCTAGACCTCCGAGGCCCAGGAAGCCCTTGACAAGCTCAAAGCTTTGCTCACCAACCCCCCGTCTTGGTGCCCCCGCCGAGGGGGAGCCACTACTTCTCTATGTCGCAACCACCGACCAAGTGGCAAGTGCGGCTATTGTGGTCGAAAGAACGGAAGAAGGGCACGCTCTACCGGTCCAGAGGCTAGTGTACTTCGTTAGCGAGGTACTATCCGACACTAAGACCCGATACCCCCAAATCCAAAAACTGCTCTACGCGGTAGTCTTAGCCCGACGCAAGCTCCACCATTACTTTGAGTCTCATCCCGTCTCTATAGTATCATCCTTCCCTCTGGGGGAGGTGATCCAAAACCGAGAGGCTAATGGCAGAGTCGCTAAATGGGCTATAGAACTCATGGGTGACGGGATCACCTATGAGCCTCGGAAGGCCATAAAATCTCAAGTCTTGGCTGATTTCGTGGATGAGTGGACGGGAACTCAGCTCCCTCCACCCCAGATCTAGTTTGAGTGTTGGACCTTGTACTTCGACGGGTCCCTGATGAAGACTGGGGCCGGTGCGGGCCTCGTCTTCATCTCTCCCTTTGGAGTAAGGATGCGATACGCAATCCGACTCCACTTCCCCACCTCAAACAACGTAGCGGAGTATGAGGCCCTTGTCAATGGTCTCCATATCGCGACTGAGCTTGGGATCAAGTGGCTCGATGTCCGAGGCGACTCTAGGCTCATCATTGACCAGGTCATGAAAGAGTCTAGTTGCCATGATCCCAAGATGGATGCGTACTGCAAAGTAGTTCGGCGCCTGGAGGAAAAGTTCGACGGCCTCGAACTTAACCACGTGTTGAGAAAATACAATGAGGCCACCGATGCACTTGCAAAAATGGCATCCGAGTGGGCTACGGTCCCCCCGGACGTCTTTGTCAGTGACCTCTACAAGCCCTCCATCGACTACAAAGAAGATGGGGGCTCGGATCCTCCCCCAACCAACCTAGGTCTTGATCTCGAGCCCCCCACGGCACCCGAACCAGAAGCTATGGACATCGAGTCCGAGGCTCCTGCACGAGACGATTTGTCGAATTGGCGCTATCCACTCCTACAACGCCTCATCGACGGCACTTTGCCCCCAGATCAAGCCGAGGCACGACGAATAGCTCGTCACGCCAAAGCCTTGGTACTTCTCGATGGAGAGATGTACAAGCGTAGCCCCTCGGGAATTCTCATGCACTGCATCACCCATCAGGAAGGAATCAAGCTCCTTGAGGAGATACACTCGGGGGCTTGTGGCCACCATGCTGCGCCTCGGACGCTAGTAGGAAATTCCTTCCGACAAGGCTTCTACTGGCCCACCGCGGTGGCTGACGCCACACAGATCGTCTGGACCTGTGAAGGATGCCAGTTTTATGCTCGGCAGATCCACCTCCAAGCTCAGGCTCTACAGACGATCCCCATCACTTGGCCCTTTGCTGTTTGTGGCCTCGACCTCGTCGGGCCTCTGCAGAAAGCGCTCGGGGGCTTCACTCACTTACTTCTCGCAATCGACAAGTTCTCCAAGAGGATTGAGGTCCAACCCATCACAAGAATCAAGGCCGAGCAAGCAGTGCTGTTTTGCACTGACATTATCCATCGATTTGGAGTGCCTAACTCCATCATCACGGATAATGGCACACAGTTCACCGGGCAAAAATTCCTGGAGTTCTGCGACAGACACCACATACGTGTGGACTGGGCAGCAGTGGCTCATCCAAAGACCAATGGTCAGGTAGAACGTGCCAACGGCATGATCCTCCAAGGACTGAAGCCTAGGATTTTTAACCGGTTGGACAAGTTCAGAAAAAAGTGGCTCAAAGAGCTACCAGCCGTAATCTGGAGTCTAAGGACTTCCCAAAGCCGAGCCACGGGCTTCACCCCGTTCTTCATGGTCTATGGGTTCGAGGCTGTCCTCCCCACGGACCTAAAGTACGGGTCTCCGAGGGTACAAGCTTACGACGAAAATAGCTACAAGACGTTCCAAGAAGATGCGTTGGACCAGCTGGACGAAGCTAGGGATGTAGCCCTCCTACACTCCGCCAAGTACCAGCAAGCCCTCCGACACTACCATGCTCGACGAGTCCGAGGCCGAGCCTTTAAAGTCAGCGACTTAGTGCTGAGGCTCAGGCAAAGCAACAAGGGCCGTCACAAGCTCACACCTCCCTGGGAAGGACCCTTCGTCATCGCCGAGGTCCTCCGACCCGACACATACAAGCTCGCCAACGAAGCAAGAGAGGTCTACAACAACACATTGAACATAGAGCATCTACGTCGCTTCTATCCTTAAAATTCTGTAAATAAAGTCATTTGTTCTTTACCTCAGAGAAATAATAAAAATATGAATCATATGACTGTTTCTTTTTAGAGAGTGAGCCTCGGCTCTACTCTGCAGAGTCCGAGCCTCCCTCGGGGGCTACACGGGGGGAACCCCCTGTGATAAACTCCAATTTTTTCGCACAAGTTAGAAACGCCCCGACCCAAGGTCTTCTCTTCTTTTCTTAAAAAGAAACTAAAAAACCGTAGATTCATCACCCAAAACTTAAGAAGGTGTGAGCCTGAGGGAAGATCCACACCCATGGGCTAAGACACCCTCTAGTCACCCCCTAAGATCGGGAGATGAATCTGTCCAGACTTTTAGATCACTAAGGAAGGAAAGGAGACTCAGGCTCAGGACGCTCTAACTAATAAGTCAGACCCTTGGTGGCGCACCTGACCTCGCACTGCTGAGGCCGGGTCGGCCCGAGGGTAAGATAGCAAAAAGCACAAAGAATTTCTAGAAAGAAACACTCATATTAACATTAAGTTTACAAAATACAAGGCCCATTGGCCTCTGATGTTCACAAACATAAACTAACTAGATACAAGGGCTTCACTGCCCTGACTGCCCAGGATCCTACAAGCCAAGGGGGGGCAGCTCCACTTTGGCGTCGCAGAAACTGGCCAAGGCGTCTCTCGGAGCCTCCGCCGCGTCGGCAAGCTTCTGCAACTCCTCCTGGGCCTCCACCTCGTCGTTGGGAAGTCGATGCCGACGTAGTGAGAGCTCACCATGGATAGAGCTTTCTTCACCCCAACGTGGAGAGCCTCCCTCAGTCTCTCCCTGGCTCGGGAGTACAGAGCACCGACGCGGCACCATAGAGACGACCCCGACACGCCCGCCTCGACCCCAAGTCCCTCGCACGCCGAGGCGACCGCGACCTCTAACGCCGAGCGTTCCGACACCTCGGCGTCAAGAGACCTCTTTAGGGCATCAGCGGCAGAGGTCACCTCGGCCACCTTCTTCTCCAGCTCTGCCAAAAAACAGAGGGGAGGGGTGAAAGTTAGAAAAAGAATCTGCATACTAAAAACAAGGTGAGAACACAACTCTTACCTTCAACTCGCTTCCGATTCTCCTCTGCACGCCTATGCCAGAGGGCAACCTCACCCTGAGCCCCAGATAGGTCGATTTGGGCTTGGTTAAGGGCAAGGTCCCTCTGGGCGAGCAAAGACTCTACCCGAGTGACCTCGCCCTTGTACCTCTCGGCGGCGGCGGACTGCTCCTGGGAATCCAGGACGAGCTCACTGACCCTCTTCTCCAAGGGGGCGACCTTGTCCCGGGCTTCCCGAGGCTCGGTCACAAGATCAGAGCACTTCCACCGAAGCTCGGCGGATATCTCGCACTCCCTCATGAGTTCCCCCTCGGCCGCTTCACGGGTAGCCTTCTCATTCTCATAGGCCGCCCAGGCGTCCTGCTCCCTACGGAGGAAAACTGATTTCTCCAGAGACAGCTTTGAGCGCCTGCAGGATCGAATACCACACAAGGGGTCAATTCCAAAGGCACAAATAAAAGACCCTTCATAAAAAGGGGAGGCGACTTTACCTGGGCAAGCTTGTACATGTCTCGGCTCATGAGCTCAGACGCTCGGTTGATAGCATCGACGCTGGCACACCCACACGCGTCCAGACCCTGCCAAAGGTAGGCCTTCGACGGGTCATCCAGCACGAATCTGGCCCTCCCCTCTAGGTCATCAAGGTCGGGCCAGACCACGGGGCTCCTACCCTAGGGCGCGCTGGCCCCTACTTCCCCTGTGGGGGCCTCGGGTTGGGCCAGGCCCTTTCCGTGGGGCCTTTCTAAGGGCACTGCACTGAGGGCCATCTCGGCCTGACCCTCCTCGGTTTTCCCGGGCCACGCCGGATCCCCCAGGTCGGCATCCCAGAAGGGGGAACGGCCCCAAGAGCTAGGACTGTTTCCTCTAGCTCCTGGGGCCTCGGCGCCTCTGCCTCCCTCGCTGGGGGATCTGGCGTCTCGTGCCCCGTCTCTTGCCCCCTTTCCTCGTGGGGCGCTCTCCCTCTTCGCAGCTCAAAGGGGGCGGCGACCTGGGCCTCGCTGACCTAAGGGTCGACAGCGCCCCCCCTCTTCATGGCCTTCAGGGGCGCCAGCCCCACCGAGACCACCTTGTGCTTCCGGCTGACAGAAAAGCGACGCAAATAAGAAGAAAGAGAAAAACAAAAAAGAAAAAAAATCAAGGTTTGGCACTTACCTCGCCCGGGGTGCAGCGCTCTTTTAGGAGCTCGAAGCTCCCTGGGCGCCAAGGGTCATCGGGCGAGCGCCCGTCTTCGCTCCAGGGGTCGCAGGGGCTCCGATGGTTGTTCCATCCCTCGGCGCCTCCACCGAACCCTCTGCCTCTGCCCCTGCTGCTGGGCGAGGCTCAGTTGGGCCTTCTGGCACCTCCGGCCCCTCGGGCACCTCATGCCCTCCGCCCGGCGCCAACTCCCCCTCTTCGAGATGTGGGGGAACCGAGCCCCCTCGCAGGGCCCCGTCCTCCTCGTCATCAACGATAATGTAGGGGGCGACCCTTGCGCCCCCTGGAGCCTGAGACCCCCTTGGGGCCTCCGTCCCCCCACCAGCAGGGGGATCTCTTCATCCTCCTCTTCATCGGCCAGCTCGTTTAGGCAGTGCGAGCCCTCCTCCTTGCCCTCAACTTCTGAGGTCGAGGCCTCAGAAGATTCGAGCTCGGTGAGCCCCACCTTCTCGGCTTCACAGCGGCGCTTGGCGGAGGCCTCCGTTTTCCTCACCTTCTTCGCCTTCTTCTTCTTCTCTTTCTTCCGACGATGCTGCTCCTCGTTCCTTGCCCAGTTCTGAGCCCGGATTTCTCTATCCTCTGGGACCGGGGGCAGGGCGTATCTGACGATACCCATACCCTGCAAACAAGCGGAAGTTAAAATTGGTGCGAAGAAATGGGGTAATGAGGCAGAATCAAAGACAAAGAAGATGTCTTACCAATGAAATATAGCCCCTATCAGGACGCATCGGCACCACACGGTAATTCTTCAGATCCGAGGATATTGTCCTCAAAATCCGAGTGTTAATCTCCGTCACGGACACTGGCGCCTCCAGCATCTATGTCCCGACCTAGGGGGTGTCACGGGTCATCTCCCACATGGGCACCGCCTGCTGCGCCAGCGGCAGGAGGCTCCGCTTGTGGAAGGCAACCGCCACCGTGGCCGCGGTGACGTCAGTGTGACGGAGCTTCTTGAGGCCCACATGGAGGGCGTCTAGCCTCTTCTGCTCGTCTGCAGGAGCGCCCCACCCCCACTTCGCGGGGCACTCGACCACCATCCTCCCGGTGTACTCCGGGAGAAGCCCGCTGTCGTTCCGGAGGTAGAACCATCCGTTCTGCCATGCCCGGTTCGACGAGGGCATGACGCTCTAGATGTACAGATGAGAGCGCGACTGCCGAAGCTAGAGCATGCAGCCGCCGGCCCTCAGGGGCCTCTTCTCCCCTCCCTCATTGCGGGAGGACATCTCCACCTTGAAGAGGTGGAGCCAGAAGTACCAATGGGGAGGAATCCCCAGATACCCCTCGCACACCGTGGTGAAGATGGCCGCTTGCATGATGGAGTTGGGGTTGAGGTTGTGCAGCTCCACCTTGTAGTAGTGGAGGAGGGCCCGGATGAGTCGGCTGGCGGGCGTTCCGAACCCCTGGTCTAGGAACGATAGGAAGGAGACCACATAGCCCGGAGGCGGGTTGGGCTCCCTGTCATTCGCCGGGGGAACGATCCACTCTGGCGCCCTCGCATCCGTGATAGGGCGGAGAAGTCCGCTCTTCACACAGGCGTCCAACGCCGTCTTGGTCGTGTTGCACGAGTACGACGCATCATCACCAGCCATGGCTGCGAGGGAGGGCGCTTGCGCTAACAAGGCGATGTCAAGAAGCCGGCGGCAGAAGGTTTGGGGCAAGAGCGTCTGGAGGCAAAGGCAAGTAGAGAAACAGAAGACCCCTGCGATGGCTTTTATAGGAAAGGCATATCACGGCTCCTTCCGCACAGCACATCAGGGGGAAAAAAGAGCAACTGCCGTCCGCCTCGTTAACCTGGTGAAATATCCAAAGCGCCCACTTCTCCCGATTCTCACGCCTACTGCGCCCACGCGCGCATTAAATTCACAGGCAAAACGTCACGTCTGGCTCAGGCACAACGGCGCGGTCGCTCTGGCTCCCAATGTGAGTCGTCTCAAAAGGAGCGCCCCCAAAAGGTAAGTCAAGGCGGTTCCTTCCAGGGCAAGCGGTGCCCGACCCCTCCTACACTCGAGCCGAAAGTCAGGGCGGTTCCTTCCAGGACAAGCGACGCCCGACCCCTCTGCTGCGCCCGAGCTGAAACCTCTCAAGGTAAAAATCCCCAGGCCATGGCCACTTACGTTCCAGAGGTTGCAAGACTGACCCACTAGCTGGGTTCGAACAGTTGCCTCAGGATAACCGAGCGAGGGATGACTGAGGATGAGCACGATAGAGGCCATGGTTCGACCCCCACAGGGGATCGGTGCATCCTTACAAGTCGTATCCGAGACCCACGCGGGTGTCGCGCGAGTGGGATCCCATCGAGGGAGGCATCGAGCCCTCATAACCTATCGAACGGTTCCGACATCCACCGTGACTGCCGTCGGGTATTTCGAGATGTGCCCATAGGGCCACAAGCCGACCCCTATTGAATGGGACTCGGACATCCGCTTGGATCTACCCGCTAGCAGCTCCCCGGGAACGCCGATACTCGCCCATCGAGGGTAGTACGGTGCCACCCATCCCTCCTCCGAGCCAAAGGACGAATCAAGGGCGTAAAATGAAGATGGGAAAGACCCTGATCGATCCTTGTGGGGAAAAGGGCTCGGGGGCTTCACCCGCGCAAGGGAAATGAGCACTACGTGTAAAGGACACGTAACCTACTCTCCAAATACTCCCGACGATAACACCAAGTAGTAAAAGCCTTTGAAGGAATAACCCCATTCCTCCAAAAGGCTCGGGGGCTACACCCGGCGGGTGCGCTCGCACGCACCCCCCGGAGAAAATAACATCCTCAATCCAACAGATTATCCCTTAAAAGAGCCTTTGAAGGGGCATCTTCACCCCTCCATAGGCTCGGGGGCTACTGTTGGGTACCATAAAACGGGATACCCAAATTAAGGGAATAAAAATCGCAAAAAGAATAAGGCGAATGCTCGAATCACCCTATAGGATAACCCATGTCTTTAATGCTCTAAGTCCTCATTATATCTCTTGATTCATTTATTGTACTTAAAGGATGCATGTGGCTATGCAAAAAGTTACTAAAAAAGAAGAGAGAAGAAGAGAAAAGAGGGAGTAAAAGATGGACAAGTGTCCCAGTAATTAAAACAAGGGGGACTAGATGCCCACCTCCGTGAATAAAAATAAATAATAAAGATAGCCCATGCCTTTTCTAAAAAGTTTCAACAGAGAGATATTTCCAAAAATAGAAATTAGCCACAAATAGCACAAATACACCTATCCACCATATTCCATACACATGCACATCTTGGTTTGATTGTATGCCTCGATTCTATATGGATCCATTAGTTGACTTTACAATACATCCATTGCAGACACTCCTATAAGCTCTACCATATATACCTTTAGCTATAGGAGGCATAACATCATTAATGCCTTAAGAGAGAACCATAAATACCACATATACTGCTTAGGCTTAGTTTGCCAACGGACTGGCAAAAGGTAAGCTTGGAGGAATTGTTGACGGTCGATAACATCAACTTTTATTAGAACTTTAAACCTAAAGGAGAACATGAAAACACACTAGTCTAGGGTTTAAATTGACAATTTCCACGAGTTTTGGTGATTCTATATTTTCCAAGGTCTATTTCTAGAAAAGCTAAAAAGAGGGATTCAAGTGTAAAATAAACATGAAACTTATCCGCCACGAAAAGATCACAATCGGGATGTGGGAAGGATCCATAAGACACCCGAAGAGCCGGGGGCCAGAGGCCGCCTGGTGGGGTTGGCTGGCCCCACCATAGCGCCAGCCGCCCCCTGTTGCTAGGGTTTTGGCCCCTCTTCTGGAAGCTTCCTCCACCGCCTACGAGGAGTCATCTCGGCCCTTCGTTAAGTCGATTTGATCCTACGGCGCACGCACATCCCACAGGACTATAAATACATGGGTAGACCCCCTGGAGAAGACAACTTCATTCATCAAGGCCTCAAGCCATCAAGCATCGAGCCTCCAAGTTCATCAAGAGCCTTCTAGTTCATAGTTCTAGTTAGTTAGATTAGAAGTAGAGGAGATCTAGTTCATCAAGATCTAGAGCCCCTGGCGTCGGTCTGGAGCACAAGAGTTCGGTAATAGATCTAGTTCTTACTTTATTGTTGTTGGGTACCATAAAACGGGATACCCAAATTAAGGGAATAAAAATCACAAAAAGAATAAGGCGAACGCTCGAACCTCCCAGGGCTCGGGCGTAAGCTCCATCTCGCCCGACCCATTGGGCTCGGGCGCAAGCTCCGTCTCGTCCGATCCCTTGGCCTCGGGCGCAAGCTCCGTCTCGCCCGACCCCTTGGCCTCGGATGCAAGTTCCGCCTCGCCCGACCCCTCCTGGGCTCGGGCGCAAACACCACCTCGCCCGAGCCTCTGTCTTGGAACCAGGCTTCTAACACACGACGGCTGTACCTCTGACGTGACGCGCGCCATGCCCACCATGCTGCAGCAGGGCATGGTAACAACTATTCCAACCACTCTTGTTACTATGGAACCTTACCTCCTGTCACTATGGCTGTCATTTCCCTACTATTGTAGGACAAGCTGTAGTGCCCCAGGATCCGACCACCACGACCTCAACAGGGCTCGGCAATCCTCCACAGGAGCAACCACGCCGTCAACCATACCCCAAGGATGAGATGGGCAAGCCTCCACAGGATCGGCACTGTTACTTCACCATTTACTAGAGATAGTTTACAAGCTAACACATGTAAAAGCCCTGTGACCCCTTGCGGCTATAAAAGGGGAGGCAGGGCACACATCAAAGGGCAGAAACACAAGGCAAAAACAACAACACACGCTCAAACCACAGATAGTACTCCACACCAGAGTGACGAGTACTACTCTATCCACTTCTCAAACTGAGACTTGGGACTTAGCCCTCTCTCGCAACCAGCTTGTGTACCCCTACTACAAGCACTCTCGGGTGCAAGGCAATACAGACATCGACTCTCACACTGGACGTAGGGCATCCTTAGCCCGAACCAGTATAACTCCCTGTGTTTCCCTTGCATCACCATCCGGGTTTAGGAGGACGCGCAGACCTATTACTCGTTAGTGTTTGGACGCCGAGTCCAGACACCAACAATTGTATTCATTATATATTAGGGAGACTTTATTCTTAATAGATTCATATGTTCTTAATTGCAATGGTCATTGTCTACTTTAATTATATGTCTTGGATAGTTGGTTTCATCTTATTGAATTCATGTAATTGCTCGTATAGCATTTACCTAATCGATCGTTGGGTAGATGGTATGCGATATGTAGACATGGTGTCTAGATATCGTGTTTATCTGCGAGTGCACCTTGACGTGCCGGGTCATGTGGTAGTCCGCATAGGTGACAGCTATGTTGGTTCCTTTGTAGTCCACCCTCCGTACGTAGGGCTAGCATGGGCACGGTCGTGAAGAAGGTGACCCTTGTGTCTTAATACCCTTATTAGTTGATGCCTCTTTACATGTAATTATGATATAGGGTTAACATAACAATGATTTCTTGATGTAATTGCACTAATTAGAGTTATTTATTGATGCAGTTATAGAATTACCTTAGATTCAACTCCCTAGTTCATCCAAATGGCTAAGTATGATTATGACTAGTGGATGCTCTGATGATTATTCTTAATTATGATATTGATGATTATGCTATACCCATATTTATCCATATTTATCTTATGACCTCTGCCTGTTATGAGTAGATTACATGATATTGGTAACATCATTTATTCATCCTATATAGTTTCTTATCAATATAATAGATTATAGTTTAACAGGTAGCCTTCCTAGTGGTATAAATATAAATCAGCAACCTAGATAAATTCCCTAGGTAAAATGCTATAACGGTATAATTATCTATCTGCTTGCAGAATCCATTTAGTTTACAATCATGTTATATTCATATCTTTTATATGTGCTTAGTAACATTAGTACATGTGAGGATACCTGGTGATTACTAAGACCCGATGGCCATCGAAGTAATGCTTCAGCTTCCTTGAGGTTATCAGGATGGCGTAAATTAACTTTTGTATCTGAGGATACCTGGTCTTGGATTCATTTAAGACTTCGCTTATGAAGTAAACAGGCCTCTGGACTTTGTAGACGTGGCCTGGCTTGTCCCGCTCGACCACCATTGCCGTGGAGACAACCCGATCGGTTGCTGCTTTGTAAAGGAGCAGGTCCTCGTTAGGTTGAGGTGCTGTGAGGACGGGTGGTGAGGTGAGGAAAGTTTTGAGTTGGGTGAACGCAGCGTCAGCTTCCTCTGTCCAGGAGAATTTTTCTGATGCCTTTAAAAGTTTGAAGAAGGGGAGGCCTTTTTCTCCCAGTCTAGAGATAAACCGGCTGAGAGCAGCCATACATCCGGTGAGCTTTTGAATATCCTTGACGTTCTTGGGTGGTCGCATATCGAGTACTGCCTTAACTTTTGAAGGATTCGGTCGTATGCCATCGTGGCTGACGACGTTGCCGAGTAGTAGTCCAGAGGGGACCCCAAAGATACACTTTTTGGGGTTAAGCTTCCACTTGTATTTATTCAGTGCCTTAAAAGTTCGGTCTAGGTTGTCGATTAGAGTGCTCACGTCCCTTGTTTTGACGACAACGTCATCTACGTAGGCCTCGACGAGGTCGTCACGAATCTCGTCGTGGAGGCATTGCTGAATGGCCCGTTGATAAGTAGCTCTAGCATTATTTGAGTCCGAAGGACTTGGTCGTGTAGCAGTATGCACCGAAAGGAGTGATAAAAGATGTTTTGATCTGGTCGTCTTCCTTTAGTGAGATCTGGTGATAACCAGAGTAGCAATCTAGAAAAGAGAGGAGTTCGCATCCGGCCGTTGAGTCGACCACC
>Ga0182004_10003914_pt1 | contig 11908 bp, 12 predicted proteins | sample Sormic07211540_1_FD_120479 | JGI IMG/M metagenome (GOLD analysis project Ga0182004, IMG submission 120479) | Endophyte microbial communities from Sorghum bicolor roots, Mead, Nebraska, USA - 072115-40_1 MetaG | ecosystem: Host-associated > Plants > Roots > Unclassified | place: USA: Nebraska... | reverse complement strand
TCATGGAATTCTGTTAGTGATAACCCTATATGAGTGCTTGGAAATAGGTCCTTTTTCATGATAAGTTGATGGTTAAAATTAGGAGTTATCTACCGTCAACAACAGCTCGCTGGGAGGATGACGTTATGAGCTCGGATGGTTATCCACTGAGTCATCCTCCTCGTTACTCCACCAGCACGGGGTTGGAGCATGACATAGGATACCTGCAGCACTAGCTTCACGGAGTACAACTTTATGGCGCAGCAATATGCCAGGACCTTAACCTTCTTTCACATGATTTTCAACAGTTTTGTCAGGAGAGCTTGGAGCGATAAACTCGCTCGCGCAGAACAACAAGGCCCACTAGGTGGATGTATGACCTAACCCGTTGATGGAGTCCAGCTTGGGGGAGGACCGCCGTCAAGAGGTAAGTTTTCTTAAGCTTGACCAATTTTTATTTTCTTTTTTTAATATCACATCTAAAATGAAAACCCAAAACTATTAGTGTTATTATGTAAATAAATAAAATTTCTATCACCTTGTTTATTTTAGTTTGTTTCAAATTGAATAAAATACTTTCACTCACAAGTTATCATGCCTAAAATTAGTGTTTAATTAATGATAAACTTGTTTATGTCTTTTTTCTTATGCCATGAACCTGATTTTCTATGGGATAAATTACTAGAACTAAACTTGAGATATAAGAACAAAATGATTAGTGAAGAAATGACTAAGTTTCGAGTCCAGCCTTTAGCAAGATCAATCTATGGAGCCTCTATTTTTAACTGCAATAAAACTTGCTCTAGTATTTCTGTGGCAATTAAAACACCTACCAAAGCCAAATATTCCATACACTTTAGTAGAGAGTTAATCCCACCTGGCCGCATGCTAGTATTGATCTTAATCAAGCTTTTGTTTGAGTCTTAGTTGAGAAGCTTGTCATGCTAATAAGATTAAGAATCACGTACACCCACCTATATATTGCTACTCTCACACCGAGAGGTACGCACAAACATGCATGTTCCATCATATTCTACTCTATGGCAAACATTTATTCCTCATAAATTTAAATGTTGAATTTGGGTATGGCTATCTAGAAAAAAAGAGAGAGACATGTGTCTTAGCAAAAAAAAGAAAAGAGATAGCCATAACCATACAATTAAGGGGAGAAATGCCATGATAGAGGAGCCACCATAGTTATCACACATGCACATTTCTTGATCTATAGTATGACCTTTTGCTCATTTGATCCAATTGTTTTACTTTGCAACACTATGCTGAGCATTGTATGCACCACATCCTTTCCTATTTAGAAACTCCACAAATAATTAGTGATAGGATTGAAGGCATCATGCATAGCCTTTATAGTGAGGATATATTTCCACTTACATATGAGAGGCTGAGTGTGCCACAAAAATAACTAGACATGCTTTCTTTGAAAAATGCATGAAAAACTCCATATGATTTGATTGAGCAAAAAGGCATGGGTAATAAACCCTCTTTCTAGCTAGCATGAGTTCTAATCTTATGTGCAGGGAAGGTGATGAGTTCCTTGGTAATGAAGGTGAGGGGCACTTGTTTTTTATGATGTCAACATGTTAATCAGAGATTGATCATCTAATTAAGGTATATCACTATTAAGGCTTAGTCTTTGCTTAGGGATCAGCAAAAAGCAAGCTTGGGGTAGCTTGTTGATGCTCACTAAATGCATATTTTAACCATCAACAAGACATCAATTCATGGATAAAAGAGACATAGATGATAGGGAATTTGGTTTAAACTAATGGAATTCCACTTGTACATAAGTTTTATTTGTATGGAGGAAAAAGGTCAAAAATGTGCAAGAATTAGATCACCAAGAGGCAGTCCAGCACCTATTGGCCCACTGGGGCCCAGGAGGGTGGTGGGCGCTAGGTCCAGGTGGCGGCCGCCATGGCTCACCTGGCGGGTGCCACCCTACCTCCTCTACCATGTGACCGATCCACGTGACTTCATCTATGGCAACATCTGGGATGTTGAAGTGAAGTCGGTTTGATCCAAAGGCAGGGAACAAGGGTCACATGGATTGTGGTTTTCCACCACATGCAACAATTGTTTCGAACACGTGCCAACCGACTTACCCACAAAGCAAACTACCTCTGAGGATGATATAGAGCTATCAGATGTTAAGTCGATTCATGGGAGGTGGCAGTCGTCGTAGGATCATGGTGCCCGCCACTCCACTTCACGCCAGGTGCTTCCGTAGCACCCCATCACCTCTGTCCTATAAATACCCCCTAGTTTTATTGTATTGGGGGAGCCAATATAGAGAGAAAGCTAGTTGAGTCATTTGTGTTAGTGTAGTCCACCCTCTAGTGAGACTAGTAGGTAGAGTGAGAGTGAAGAGTGGAGTCCAGAGCTATAGAGAGGAGTCTTCTGAAGCCTCTGGTATAGCTCTTGTATTTCTCTCTTTGTAAGTGCTCTTGCATTATTTTTTCTACTTTCAGCATTTTCTTTAAGTACTATACTTATTGCATTGAGTGCCTTTACTTATTACATTGAGTGATATACTTATTGCTTGAGTGTTAGTAGTTTAGTTATAGATAGTTTAGTTGTCTTGTTTACTTCTAGTACCGGTTCTTCGCAGCTAGTCAGTGCTCTAGTTCTTGCATGGGATTAGAGTAGTATCATATAGTGTAGGCATGGTGCTTAGACTATACATTACTTTAGTTTGTGGCTAGCCCTCCAGATAGTTGTGGTAGTGGCAGGTGGTGATAGCCCTGTTTTCCTTTGTATTCCACCATGTTGGGGGCAAGTTATTAAATCATAGACCTCATTGTGCATCATTCATGATCAACCTTGTGGTGAGTTGAGGACACGTACGGTCCGAAGTACTAGTTAGGATTCTTTAATTGCTAGATTAGATATTCTTGAGCTAGGTAGATATATTGTTTGCTTACACACTCTAGGGCCTCTCCTATTACGTCTAGTTGTCTCATAGTTAGTAGTAGTTAGGTTTTTACTTAGTCTATAACCCACATCCAATTCATCAGTTTTTAGATCACCCCTGATAGATTAGGTTGTTCTTAGTGAGTTCATTAGAATTATTTCTTAGCCACATATAGCTTCCCTGTGGAAATAAATACGATACTTGGTGCTCCCGAGTGAAGTTCTATAATCGATATATTTTGTGCGCTTGCGGAATTTCCAATAGATATAAGAATAATCAGTAATATTTCTAGGGCCATTATTTAGAGTAGGGAATTATCTCTAGTTCTAGTAGTGACGTTAAGACGTATCAACAGTATCAACAAAGGTGACATGGGTAAGTTTCAAGAATGAACAGTTTATCCATTGTTTGGTAAACAATTCCTTTTTGAATATTTGTGTACCTCTAAGGTGTGAAAGTATTGTAGCAACTCCTGATACATCATGGTAGTTTGCTAAGGGACTAGCAAAAGGCAAGCTTGGGAGAGCTTGTTGACGGTCCCTAATGTCAGCATTATACTTTCAATTAATGCACAACATAATGGCAAAAGTGTTATTAATGCATAGTTATAGGGATTATTCTAATAAGTTCCACGAGTTATGTTGCTCTCATCTATTTTGCAGATTATTGATACTTCATCACATAAAAGTACCATAAATAATGAAATAGAGCATACCATTGTGAAGAGCTCTTCGAGACGATCAAAACGGACATATCATTTGCTAAATTTAGAGTCTGAACAAGGGAGTCCCTGACGGATACAACCAAGAATTATCTAGAATACTCCGAAAGAATCACCAAACAAAAGTTTTGCGGACTAACATGACAACTTACATAACTTTGGTGATTTGTGAATTTTCACAGATCAAAACAAAATAATCCGAGGAAGACTAGGAGCCAAGGAACCGAACCAAATCACGTCAAAATTCCACAACAATTGATGAGAAGGTTCTAGAGGACATCAGAAGACACAAGAACAAATCGAGAGCACGATGGCAGGTGGGGCCAGCTGGCCCCACTAGCTAGGCCAGCCAGCCTAGGCCCCCTAGAAGTGACCTCCACTTCACGTGACAGCTTCCAACTGACCTCTACAATGCATCTTGACCCTTGTTCTATGTCGATTTGATCCAAAGGCTATGGTTCATCCCACTGGGCTATATAAGGAAGGGTAGACCCCCTGAGAAATCAATCATCAATGATTAGTTGATCTCTCATTCAGAATGCCAAAGAGAAAAGCTAGGGTTTCCTATTAGAAGATTAGATCTCCACTTCAAGTTTAGGGTTAGATCTAGTTAGATACAAGTAGAGTTGAGCGTGGCTCAGGATTTCAGATCAATGTCAGGAGATTTGGTAACATTTATCATTATATCTTGTAATTACGACTTTGTGCTAGTTCAATATCATTATGTTCTTATTTATTCTATTCTTAGCTTATTCTAGTTCTATCTTTGATATAGTCTTGATTGATAATAAGTTTAGACATATGTTTGTAGAGCGCTTAGTTCAACTCCGGATTGAATTAGGTGGTAGAAATAATGTAGACATGATGTCTAGATTATATTTACCTACGAATGTACCCTATTTTTCGGGCCATGTGGTAGATTGCAAAGGTGACAGCTTTGTTGAGTCCTATGTAGTCCACTCCCCAAATCTAGGCCAAGTAGAACCCAATTACTTGGGGAAGGATTGCTATGTTCTTGAATTCACTAAAGTAATGTTCCTTATGTTTAGATGGAAGATTGATATTTGCTATAAATAATAAATAGTATAATAGAAGCCCTAAGACTTAGTAGATAGGATGTAAACTTAGGAATTAAAATCTTTAACTGTGTCACTTTATTCTACCGTACTTGATCCTATGAGTCATCTCTAATTATGGATTCCCTATCATTATCTCATTATCATTATTATTATTATTACCATTATCTGCCTTACCCCTATTTAGATAGAAGTGGTTAATTGATTTGTTTGTAGGTATGCATTTGTAATTCTTTTAGCCATATCAATTTTCTCTTCTAGATCCCTTCTTGAAGCTCCCAATGGTAAAATTATAAATAATGATACCTGGAACTTTCCTAGGTGAAATGCTATAACAGGAGTATTTTATCTGTGCGCTTACGGATAACTTATGTTTCATATTTTATAAGTGCCACTATTATAATTACCACCACATTTGTTACGTCTTGTTAGGAATGACAACCTAGCGGGTGCAGCGTAAGGGATGCCAACAGTCACTTAAATGTTGAAGTTCATAGTCAGTGACCGTCGAACGCATCAGATGCTATACACCAGACACGCGACCCTCACACTGGACGCTACTCAGAGAGTTCAAAAACCACTTGGGGAGGCATCAAACACATTTGGCGGTAGGCCATTGGAATCAGCCAGCGTCCAACGTGCACTACACTCAAAACCCTCGTTCACGCCCCTATTGACGTCACTACTCATCGGACGCTGAAATAGTGTCCACTTTGCATCCGACATGAGCCCATCAGATGCTCCAACACTTTGTACAGACGAGGGACACTAATCCACAATGCACTGGACGCTAGACCAGTGTCTGATGCCTTTGTTGCTAGTGTCTGATGAGTGTTTCTCAACAAGAAACACTCCTACGACTCCACCAAACTATCCACCGACGCAATAGAGAATATGCATTTCATTTTCTCAAAAAGCACCGAGAGGAACCCAAACCACTCCACCCTTCAAACTCCACCTCCTTCTCAAAGTGTGCCAACACCACCATGTGTGTACCATCGTGTGCATCTGTGTTAGCATTTTCACAATCATTTTATTCGAAGGAGTTAAGTTAGCTCACTAGGTTCTAAATGCATGCATATGGACAATGTCACCTAGTGGCACTTGATAGACCACTTAGCCAAAGAATTACCCTCTTTATAGTATAGCTATGTATCCTAAATGTGATCACACCCTCTATGGTGTCTTGATCACCAAAATGAAAATCCTATTTATACCTTTGCCTTGATCTCCATAGGATTCTGTTTTTCTCTTTCTTCTTTTCCATGTTGAGCACTTCATCACCTTATGGTCATCACCACCACCATCATGATCCTTTAGGCTCCACCACTTGGCATGTAACAACCTTATCTAATCTACACATACTTAACATAGAGGTTAGTACTTGGGCTTCATCAATTATCCAAAACCAAACTTGGGATTTCACCTGCTCCTTCATGGAGGACACCATAGATCTGGTATAGGGAGAAACTATGAGGTAGAGGGACATAGACAAGGAGGGGAGGAGAGGGAGAGAGGTGCTCACCTTAGCCTAGTGTTTGGCATGGCGACCAGTAGATCCTGATTGTGTCATGCGTGCAGATCCTTCTTTGCTACCTCATGCCTAGAATGATGGTGGGGTGGTGTTGCCAAAGCAATGGGCAACAACAAGGACAGAGCTTGGGCATAGTGAGCTGCTTGCCACCATGTCGAGGGGAAGAGGCAGATGAAAACTCCAAGTCATGTGGTGAGTCACCAGTGAGGACGACAGTGATGGCACAGGTGCACCACCGCAAGGGTGGGGGCAAGGGCAGGGCAAGGCGAAGACTAGAAGAGAGAGGGATCGTTGATGACCCAAGGTGGAGAGAGATTTTCACCTATGTCATCGTTAGCCTAGGGCAAGGGGCACGAGTGATGATGGTGGCATTGATGTCGGGGCTCCGTGTATTGACGTGTCAAGGTTCCAAGCTAAGCGAGGATTTTTGCAATGTGTAGGTGTTGACGACAGATAAGTACTCTTTTTAACCATCAACATAGCATGAGAAAGGATTAAAATGAGAATACTATCTAGCTATAGGGGTTATCACTAACAGAATTTTACAAGTGTTGGTGATTGTCTACTTCTGCAGGGGGTTATCGGAATAAGAACAAAAGGAGGTCCACATGTGAGATGTTCATAGAGAATTCACATGAAACGTTAATATAGGAATACTCCAGAAGGTTCAAGAAGACACCACCTAAAAGGTGGGGCCCACCTGCCATAGGGCAGGGGTGGGCGCCCCACCCTATCAGGGGTGGCTGCCTGGGGGCAGGAGCCAATCATAGTGAACCTCACCGATTCTACCTCCACCGACTTTGAGGATTAATCTTAAGCGCACGTTTAAGTATGTTTGATCCAAGGGATGTGGTGCTTCCTAGGGGCTATAAATAAAGAACCTGCCCCTCGGAGAGAAGAGAAGAGAAGAGTTCACTATTCTCTAAATTATACAGGGAGGGTCCCTCGAATGGATCTGTCTCTATAGGATTCTTAGCCACCATCTCAATTAGATATCTATAGTTCTTTAGCATAGTTACATAGGAATAGATCTAAAAGGATTCAAGTTAATCTTGGAGTCTAGATCTATCTTCAGTTCTTGGTAAACTCGTATTCTCTTTGTTATATTTATATTAGTTCTTGCTACTATAAATATAACTTTGATCTATTTGATTATATTGGAATTGACTTTATTCTATTTGCTTATGTTCTTAATTTTATTGTTCTTAGTCTACTTTGATTATATTCTTAGTGAAGTTAGATTAGAATTATGTTTATGCATAGGATCGTATAGCTCTTACTCATTAGATTGATGGGCAAGTGGTAAATATTATGTAGGCGTGGTGCCTAGACCGTATTTATCTGCGATTACCCCTTATAGTCTAGAGCTTGAGGTAGATCACGGGAGTGACAGTCCTGTGGAGTCCTTTGTATTCCTTCTCCCAATTATAAGGATTGTAGAGGACCATTATTATAGGGAAATTCTTGCTCTATTCATGATCTTTCATGCTAATATCATTATGCATAGATATAACCTTTTCTAGTGATGATTCTAGGTGTACTTGCACTAATTAAAGTATGCTTTGACTATATAGTTAAGATACTTAGGATTTATTCTTGTAGTCTATCCTAAAACCATGCTACTGCTATAGACTTAGAGTAATCTAATTGAGATGATTATCATGTTTATCTTATGGCTATGAAATTTTATTTATCCTTTGTCACTTATTAATCATATTCATACATTTATCTTATGTGACACTAACCCTGCATGAGAGATAGATAAAGACATGGTTAACATCTCCATGATTACATGCAATGCTCATTGCTCATTATCCATTCCAAGTCCCTTCCCAGTGGTAAAAAATAAAAATAATGATACCTAGAATACTCCTAGTTAAAATGCTACATCGGTATTATCTGTGCGCTTGCGGAACTTTTACTTATTTATTTATTCCTAGAAAAGCATATAGATTTAATACCAGCACTTCTACATCATGTTAGGGATGACAACCTAGCGTAAGTGATGTCAAGTAATTTTGACGCTGTTGCTAGGGATAGGTTTAAGAGTCTATTTTTAGTAGCTGCGTTAAGAAGTGTCAACAAGCATTTTTGGCGCCATTGCCGAGGAAGGTGAAAGCATTAAAGGATAATGAGCACTGCATCAACTCATAGATTGAGCACCATCAACCCTTCTCACTCATGCAGCTTTACCCTTGTCTTTTTTGTCTATTTTTATCATATGCAGGGTAATGTATGAACATGTTTGATCTCCTAGATAACTTCGTTGATAATCTAGAGACATTGATCAGGAAGACAAAGGCTAGGTTGAGAAGGAACCAATCAACATCATTATCATCTCAGCTTGCCAATCCTCCTAAGACAGAAGATCAACCTACTCAAAGTTTGACACCAGAGATTGACGTCATGGCTGACAAGACACTTCATGAGTTCTAAGCTCCCACTATGGCCAACATCCGTACTGGACCAGCGGTGGACATTAACGGATCATTTGAGCTCAAGCCGGCGCTAATCAATATGGTGCAAGCAAGCTAGTTCTGCGGGAAGTCCCATGAAGATGCTAGTGCTCATCTCCAACACTTCCTAGAGATCTGCAACACTTTCACTATCAAGGACGTTCCCAGAGATGCTATATTACTTCGCCTTTTCCCATTCTCACTCTTGGGCAAAGCGAAGCAGCGGTTCTATGCCATTAAGGAGAAGAATACTATGAGGGCATTATGTTCCACCAATTTCCTGGCGAAGTTCTTTCCCACAGGCAAGACCAATGCTCTGAATGGGAAGATATCAAGCTTTCAACAACAACATGATGAGATAGTACTAGAAGCTTAGGAACGCTTTCAAGATTACATACTCGAGTGTCCTCATCATGGGATGGAGAGTTGGCTGCTCATGCAGACATTCTATCATGGGCTTAGCAACAACAGTCGTGAAAACATGGATGTTGCTGTTGGAGGAGCATTCTTGTCACTTACTATCTCTCAAGCCACTGCTCTTGTGGAAAAGCTGGCCTCCAATCAAGGTTGGAGTGGAGAAAGAATACAGACTCGCAAGAGAGGTTGAGAAATGAACCAGCTCAAGGAGGTAGACATGCTAGCTACCAAGATGGACCTGCTGATGAAAAGACTTGACGACAGAACTGTTGAGAAGAAGGAAGTCATGCACTTTCATAATTCTAGCATGAGTTGTGAAGAGTGTGGAGAAACTAGGCATTCAGGTACCAACTACCCTGAGCTGAGGGAGGATGTTAACTACATCAACAACAACTACTACCGTCCTCAGCAAAATCAAGGCTAGAACCAGCAATAGCGGCCTAACTACTTAGGTAACTACTTAGGTAATTACCAAGCTTGCTCCTTTTGCTACCGCCAATGAACAAGGTAAGATTCCTAGATAGCTAGGAGAATTAGAAACTGCAAATCTTCTAGACATCTTTAATGTCGGAACCTACTTGAGTGACCCTCTGAAAGGAACATTGTTAGACTCATCTCTACCAACCAAGAAAGGTGATTCAGGAAAACCGGTTATTTCGATCTCCATTGGGAGTACAAACTTCGATGAGGCAATCTGCGACTTCAGTGCAAGCATCAACATCATGCCTCAGGTGATCTATGATAAACTCTTCAATTATCCTTTATCATGTACAACCATGTGTTTGCAGCTTGCAGATCAGTCACTCTGCTACCCCGTGGGAATCATGGAAGAGACCTGTGTACGAGTAGGTAACTCGTACATTCCTGTAGACTACATAGTGGTGAACACTGGTACTGATACGAGGTCGCCTGTAACACCCTAGGTATTAAGCATGCACTTAGTCTCAAAAACTACCCATAATCACTCTCATCAAGCATGGACATAAGCATAGCATCACATGAGCATAGTAGCATTAAAGTGTGATTTTATGAGCTTGGTTTAAATGAATTTAAATATGATAAATTATTATGCTTGCTTCAATAATGCTTGTGATAACCAAAGTAGGTTGAACTATGTTTTAGAAGAATTAAGAATAATTTTGTGACATTTTTGGAGCTTTAGAAATTAAGAAATAGATTTATGCAAAAATTCCCCAAAATAGATTTATTTAAAAACCTAGAACTAGTTTTAATTTGTGATTCAAATTCTGTTTGGAATTTGGACTTGCACTTTGAAACAAAGTTGTAGAGTATTTTATGGGAAACATTTCTTTTTTTATCCCAAATCCTGAAAAACTTTGCAAAGGCCTCAAAATTTGCATTTAAGCTTTTTGGGAAAAAGAAATTTAAAAAAATGGAAGAGGGGGCTGTTCACTAGCGGGCCGGCGCCAACCAACCGGCCCAGCCAGCGAAGCCGGCCCAGCCTCCCCGCGCCCACATCCCCTTCCTCCTCCCGCTCGGACACGGCCGCGCCACGCATGCCCGACCGCGTCAGGCTAGCGGCGCCGCGTGGATGGCATGCATTCCCGGCCGACGCCACGACCCTCCCCTCCGCCTGTGGACAGCTCCAGCGCGCTCGACACTCCCTCCTCCACTCTGTGTGCACCGTCTCGCTCTCTCACCTCCGCTCCGCGCGCACCGCACCGCCGCCCGCCATTGGAGCTCCCGAGTCTCCTTCGCCTTGTTCCAAGCACACCGCCGCATCTCAGCGCCTTCTTCCACCTCTCCGAGCTCCGCATTCGCATCAGCGTGCTCGGACGAGATCTTCATGCACAGGTGAGCTTCCCCAGGGCACCAAATCGCTCGTCGGAGAGCGCGGGACCTTGCCGGAGCTCTCCGTGGCACCGGTGTCCCTAGTTCTTCCCTTTCTGGCCTTTTCTTGCCTCGCTACCGCGCGCATTTTGGTCGCCGTGGCTTCGTGAGTCGCATGCAATCACTCCGGCACGCTCAACCGGCGTGTGGTGGTCGGCACCACTGTGGCAGCGCTGCCGGTCTGCCATTACCGGTGGCCAGCTCGCTGTGCTCGGCCATGGGTCACGATGTGGGGTGGGATCGAGTCGCAAAGATAAGGCGGACGCGATGATGCCCTCGGTTTCGGCCGAGAGGCCTCACCGGCGACAAGCCGTCGACGGGGATCTCTCCCCCTCTCGGCGCTCTGGCCAGCGGGCCCAGCTGGCAGGCTGGCCTCGCTCGTCAGTGACCGTGGGTGCACTGCACCGGGTGCATCTAGCCGAGCTAGGGGGTGTTTTGAAATTGATTTTTAGAAAATGCCTTCCCAGAATTTGTTTCAATAGTATATAATCCATATCTTGAGATCTATAGCTCCAAAAATGTTGAAATAAAACTTGACAGATTCTATAAATCGAGATCTACAACTTGGTACCTCTGCATGTCATGTTTGTACAACTTTTATGTGTAAATATATTTATTCCATGTTTTTGCTGATATTTAGAAAATGCATAGTAAATGGGATATAGCTCAGAAAAATGTAATTCTTGTTTTACTAGCCTTGCATGGATGTGTAGTTTCTGGGAAAAATATGTAACACAATATTATTTATGATGATTTAAATGCTTGCATAGCAGTAGTTTATGAATCTTAATAAATAACTGGATCATGCAATTAATCTAGAATTTTTTGTGAGCATTTCTTATGTTAGTAAGTAATTTATAAAAATATGAAATCTGTTGTTTGACACTTTATCACCAGTAGGGTGTTTACACTTAATTATGTTAATAAACTTGTGATTTTTGTGTG
>Ga0182004_10003913_pt1 | contig 11909 bp, 13 predicted proteins | sample Sormic07211540_1_FD_120479 | JGI IMG/M metagenome (GOLD analysis project Ga0182004, IMG submission 120479) | Endophyte microbial communities from Sorghum bicolor roots, Mead, Nebraska, USA - 072115-40_1 MetaG | ecosystem: Host-associated > Plants > Roots > Unclassified | place: USA: Nebraska... | reverse complement strand
GTCATCAAATACTAAAGGCGAGCATCAGGATTATTCAAGTTCAAGCGATGTGGAGTCCATAATGAAGCGCCTTGATCAGTTATTACTGGAGCGTGGTGCTGGGAACAAGTTACTCGTCGTTCTGGACAACCTATGGTCAGTTCATTTCGATGGCCTCAGGCGCATGCTGCAGGGTGAAGGGAAGTTAGACCGCAAGGTGATTCTCATAGTAACCACGTGCCGCTCAAGTGTCGCACTGGGACTAGATGCGGATATCTACCCAATACATCCCCTCACTCAGGCCGACGCCCGGTATCTGCTCAAGCGAAAACTTGGCCTTGCAGCTAGATCTAAGGATGCTACACTAGAGCTGGAGCAGCTGCTACGCGAGATTACTATAGAGATCGGGGGTATACCTTTAGCAATTCACGCGATTGGGTTCATGCTGCGGTCCAAGAGTCCTGAAGAAATCATATTGGTGCTTGACTGGAATTACAGTACAAACAGTGACAAATGGGACAACCCATACCTGTTTTCAATATTGCTGGGGACATATAAGTGCATGCCACCGAATTTGAGATTATGCTTTGTTTACTGTGCAATCTATCTACGGGGCCACAATATACTTAAAGACGACCTAATTCACCACTGGGCAGCTCTCCAGCTTATCGAGCCATCAGATAGACTTTCTACCGTGCAGCTGGCTAACAAGTATATTGATATTCTCTTGGACATGTCATTCCTTCAACCTGCTACAATGCATCCTTTGGTGAGTTCTTATTATACTTGCACATATATAATTTCTCTGCCTTCTCATTTTTCTTTCCCTAAAGACATCTCATTTCCTCCATATTCAAGCAATTAAAACTAAAAATACTACCGATGCTACCTTGAGCAGCACAATATTCTTGGATAACGAAGGTTCCGTAGTTCTTCTAGTTTATTTTTTCCCCTTCTTGTACTTTCAACCAAATACTTATGTATTTTTCATTTCAAATACAAAGAATATAACCATCTCTAAAACTTTAACGACAAATTAAGCAGCAATCCTCAAACCCCACTTGCCCCTCGTTAAACAAGCTAGAAATTTTTACAAAATGGATTTATAGTTGCCCACCTCTAAAAATGGATTTATAGAGATAGACACCCTAAGATGACTGCCTTTTTGGATTTATAGAGACAAGACACCCTAAGATGACCGCCTCCAAAAATAGGTTATTTTTGGAGGCAATTATTTTAAGGTATTTGCCTCTATAAATCTATTTTTGGAGGCGGGCAAAAGTGCCCGTTGCCCGCCTCGTTAATCATAGGCATTAACTGGCATGGTTGAATTTTGTGACTGCCTCCATTAATAAAAGTGCACCGTCTTGCAAAAATCATTTGTGTAGTAGTGGCATCTAAAGTTTTCCTAAGTGTGTTGCTATCTCTACTATAAAAAGGTTATACAACCTAGATTCCAATCATATCAACTAGCCTAACAAGCTAAACTAGAATGGTAAGCACTCAACTTAGGTTACCGAGGCATCAAGAAGCTCGAGTTTCCCCATAATTCTTGTTAGAGCCCCTCAAAAGAATGCCCTAGCAAGGGCCAAGCTCATGATCTGGTAACTCACCGGATAGTGAAAGGATTTAGATGGCTAGTGGTGGGTGAATAGACTAAAAACATTCTCCACAAAGAGTACAAACACTAGAGCAAGTTAGTAAAATAGCAAGTCCTAATAACAACCACTACTTTGCCTGACTCTAATACACCGAAGAAAACCCAACACAATTATAGTAGCAAATGATTTTTATTCTAAAACACTTCACCACACAAGGCTAACAACTACACTAGGCTACTCTAGCTCGTTAGACAAGGAGAGCAACTAAACTAGTTACTTATTACTACTAAGGCTACGACTAACTAGAAAGCTACAACGGCTACACAAGCTAGCTACTTACACAAGCAACTACAATTGCTTATGCATAGCCGGTCCTTCAACTTGGCACGAGTTGTCATCTAAGTCCCTCTACTATCATAACGCTATTTCTGTGTTCATAAACTTGACTTCGAGTATCATCTAGGTCCAAATGGGTTCTAACCGCCCTGTACGCTGACATGGCATGCTAACTATGCATCTGATATGTGAGACCCCGCCCTGCTGGCCCTACCGCACCGCTCGATGTCGGTGGCCTGCCCTAGCCTCACCGCGTCGCCCCACGCTGGCAGCCTGCACTGGCCATGGACCCTCGTCCCATGCCAGCAGGTCACGCTGGCTACGACGCCCCATGCCATGACGCCGTGCTTCGGGTGGGCCACGTGGCACCCTGGGAAAGTTGGCTGCAGTCGCGGTGTCGGGGACACCATAGAGGAGGTCGTTGTAAGAAACGAGAATGGGAGAATGCTCAATTGTATTCCATGACAGTGTATGAGTACATATATCAGTGCCGAAGCACTGGTGGGCTGGTGGCCGTAGGCTACTAACTGAACTCCTGAAGACTCGAATCAGCTGAAGAATCGGTCATGTACGTGACCATAAACCTATACAACAAACTAATCAGTTGATCCCTATCTATCTATAGGATCCGGAGGAATAGGTCATTGACACCCCCCTCAGTTGAAGCTTCAGTCATCTGTAGGCACAAACTGTCTCAGAACTCGTTGAACAATGGTGCAGGTAGCCCTTTTGTCATGATGTCCGCAAACTGGTGCTCAGTTGGGATGTGTAGGAATTTGAACTGGCCAAGGACCACCTTCTCTCGCACAAAATGAATATCGAGCTCCACAAGCTTTGTTTGCTGATGATGCACTAGGTTTTCAGAAAGATAAACCGCAGAGACATTGTCACAGTAGATTACCGTGGCTTTGTCGATGCGCACAAGAAGTTCGTGAAGCAGGTTTCTGAGCCAATAGCACTCCATGACAGCGTTCGCCATAGCCCGGTACTTGGCCTCTGCGCTGGACCTTGATACCGTCATCTAGCGCTTCGACGACCATGACACCAGAGAGTTTCCAAGGAAGACGCAGTAGCACGAGGTCGATCGTCGAGTGTCCGGGCAACCAACCCAGTTAGCGTTGAAGTACACCTTGAGCTCAGTCGACGGTTGCGTAGAGATCCTGATGCCATGGTGAATTGTGCCGTGAAGATAGCGCAGTATGCGCTTGACGAGGTTCCAGTGCACATCATGTGGAGCTTGCATGTGTAGACACACCTAGTTCATTGCATATGCAATGTCCAAGCACGTGAGGGTGAGATATTGGAGTGCGCTGGTGATGCTGCAGTAGAATGAGCCATCGCCCGCAGGTTTGCTATCGGTTGCTGACATCTTCGGCTTGGCCTCCACTGGACTAGATGTTGGCTTGCAGTTAGCCATTCCTGCTCATTCGAGGATGTCCTCCATGTACTGAGCTTGGTTGAGGAGGAATCCATCAGCATCACGACGCACTTGAACACCAAGGAAGAAGTGCAGAGCGCCAAGATCTTTGATGGCAAAGGCCTGACGCGGTCTGTTGATGATGTCGTGCAGCAGATCTGGTGTCGATGCAACCAGTATGATGTCATCAACATAGACAAGGAGGTATGCCGCTTGAGCGCCATGGCTATAGATGAAGAGAGAGAGCTATTGGAGTTGGTTGGGACGAAGCCCATGCCACGAAGGTGAGTGCTGAGTCGCTGGAACCACGCCCGAGGGGCCTGCTTGAGTCCATAGAGGGACTTGATCAGCAGACAGATATGATCAGGCTCGGATGAGTCGACGAAGCCGGCTGGTTGGTGGCAGTAGACGTGCTCGGTGAGATCGCCGTGCAAGAAGGCGTTCTTGACATCTGGTTGATAGATAGGCCATCTGTGCGTCACGGTGAGGTGAAGCACCAGATGGTTGCTGGTTTAACCATCAGCGAGAGCGTTTGGTGGAAGTCCATGCTAGGGCGCTGAGAGAATCCACGGATGACCCATTGTGCCTTGCGTCACTCCAGTGTGCCGTCAAGGTTGAGCTTGTTCTTGAAAAGCCACTTGGCACTGATGACATTCGCATGTGGTGGCCGTGGCACAAGTGTCCATGTGCCGTTCACCTAAAGAGTGTCGAATTCCATCTGCATGGCTGCGAGCCACTCTGGATCATGGAGAGCAGCCTGAACCGAAGATGGTGGTGGCATGATGGTGTCCGTTGTGGCCACGTTCACGTACTTGGGGTTAGGCAGTCGAATGATGTCCCTAGCACGCATGATCATTGGGTTTTGATGAGGCGATGATGGCGATAGAGCCGTGGGCGCCGGTGGCGGTGTTGGTGGTGGAGCCGATGCCTCCATTGTGGGGGATGGAGGAGGGTCATTCAGCATGGGGGATGTTGGGGCGAGGGTGTTGCTGTGCGTTTGCCTACTTGTTGTCTGTGTGTAGGTGCTGGTGCACGATGTCACGATGTTCGCAGTCTAGTCAAGATCTAGATCACGCCGTTAGTACATGGCTGGCACTGGTGAGCTCCCGGTGGTGATGGAGTGGCATCCTGCACAAAGGGAAAACATGCCTCGTCGAAATAGACGTGACGTGAGATTATAACCCGCTTGGTCACTAGATTGTAACATTTGTAGCCGCATTGATAGAGTGGGTAGCTGAGAAAAATGCAGCGTGCAGAACGTGGTGCGAGTTTATGTGTTGCGGTTGCAGCGGTGTTGGGATAGCAAAGTCAGCCAAAGACGCAGAGGTGATTGTACTATGGTTGTGTGCCAAACAGGAGCTCGTAAGGCGTGGCGTGTGCACGAGGGCGACATGGTCGGCAATTCAGCAGGTAAGTAGATGTTGCGAGCGCGTTAGGCCAGAACGTGAGTGGCACCGAGGCCTGGAACAGAAGGGCGCGGAGGCCATCATTCAGCGTGCGTAATACACGTTCAGCATGCCCATTTTGCTGTGATGTATATGGACATGTTAAGTGTAGAGTGATGCCGTGTGTGGCAAAGAAAGCACGAGATGCTGAGTTATCAAACTCTTTGCCATTGTCCATTTGGAGACACATGATGGGAACCTAAAACTCTGTGTGCACAAAAGCATGAAAGGAAATCAGGGTAGGGAGGACATCAGATTTGTGGCGCAATGGGAACGTCCAAACGTAATGAGAATAATCATCCAAAACAACCTGATAGTATTGATAACCAGAATTGCTTAAAATTGGGGATGTCTATACATCACAATGCAAAAGTTGGAAAGGGAAATTGGAAACATTATTGGATGCACTAAATGGCAGGCGTACATGTTTGCCTAAGCGATAGGCATGGCAAGTGTGACTGATGGATTTGGTGCAGGAGAAGCCAATGGAATGGGACAAGCGCTGGAGCGTTTCCTGACCAGGGTGACCAAGACGTGCATGCCAGATGGTGCTGTTGGTGGAGGCAAGAAGTGCTGTTGCAGGGTGCACCGGAGATGATGTAGATGGTGCCGAAGAACGCTAGATGGGATAGAGGTCACCTAATGAATCACATCGGAGGAGTGCCATCTTGGTACGGAGATCCTTAATGGAAAAACCCCAAAGATCAAATTCAACAGAAACAACATTATCACGGGTTAGAGCGTGCACTAAAATCAGATTCTTGACAATTTGAGGAGCAATTAACACATTACGAAGTTGCAAGGGAGAGGAGGAAGGAGTGGATATGGAGGCATGGCCATAGCATTGTGTAGGAAGGAACTGGCTGTTGCCGACAACAATATGACGATGATAAGTGTTGGAGGGTGGGGAACTGAGTATACCGGAGTTTGGCGCCATGTGAGCTGTGGCGCTCATGTCGAGGAACCAATCGCCGCTACTGCCATCGTTGTTGTTGATGGACATGTCGTTCAGGGTGGAGTAAAGCCCGGCCAGCAGTTGGCCCTGAGAGGTGTCGGGGAAGGCGGGATCCTGATACAGCGGTGGTGGGGTGGAGAGCACGGCCATGGCTTGTGGAGGGTGGACGCTAGGCCGGGGGCCAATAACGCTAGGCCGCCAGGTGTTCATAGGCCACGTGTGCACAACGCCCTACCACGGGTTGTACGCCGAAGCCCACGGCAATGCCGATGCTCCGGTGCTCTAGCCACCGAAGGCAGTACTCGGGCTGCCGGAGGTGTTCTGACGGTTGCGGCCATCCGGCGCCTTGTGCTTCTTGCGGTAATCATTGGCACTAGGGTTGGGTGCCTGTGGTGGAGATGGGTTCGACGCAACAGGCTTGGTTGCAGGTGGGGTGGTGGCGGCCGCCATGAGTGTCGTCTACGTCTCCATGTGTTGGGAGTGCCTCATGCGGTGTTCCTCATATAGCAAATAGGATTTGGTGTAGAGGAATGTGGGTGGGGGCACATGGTGGAGAGGACTGCAATGGCCTGACTGAACTTGTTGTTTAGGCCACGCAGGGTGTTGATGACAAGCATCGGGTCGGAGATGACAGCGCCGCAATCGTAGAGAGTGTCGACGAGGCGCTTGAGGCGACCACAGTACTCACTAATGTTCATGTCGCCATGGAACAGACTGTGGAACTCCTGCTAGGTGTAGACTGCGTGTTGCAGGCTGTTGTCGAGAAACTGGTTCGTGATCGCCGTCCACGCGGAGTAGGCAGTGGCGCGCGGGAGGTTGACATAGTTCCAAATTTCTTTGGAGACGGTAGAGTACAGCCAGGAGAAGATGTAGGAGTCCACCTGGAGCTACTCTAGGTTGTCGATCATGGTGACGGCGGCGTCGACGGTGCCGTCGATGTGGTTGACAAGGCCAAATTTCTGGAATGTAAGTTTAAAGAAATTGTGCCACTGCTTGAAGTTGCCGTCGTCAGCAGAGAGAACGACGGGAACGTGGTTGGGGATGTTGAGCAGCACGAGTGTTGAGGCAACTGGGGAGTAGGTTCTGCGGGGTTGGCGAACGGATTGGAGGAAGAGGAACCCGACGGACTTGCCATGGCAGAAGCAGTGGAAGAGTTGGAGCAACGGAAGTGGTGTTGGATCAGATGTCGACTGATACCATGTAAGAGCATCCCAACCATTTTGCATATAGGCTTTGCATTCTTGTATTTGCAAAAAAGTCTAAAAAATATCTATCCAATGGTTTAGCAAATGGGCTTTGCATTTTTATTAACTTGGCAAATACTAGGGAAGGACGCACATATATGCAAGCTGAGCCAATGCTTGGCATCGCCACCTCGCGTGATTTCCGTCGCTCCCGCGCATGCTCCCGCGCGGGCGATCCCTTCCCCCGCCGCCATATTTCCCCGCGAAGCTTTGAGAGGCTACTGCAACTCGGTTCTTGCAGCACTGCCTTCGATCTTCATCAACACTGGTATTGGTTGAGGTACTCTATGGAGCCAATCTTCCAATTGTTTGTCTATTGGCTCCATTGTTCCTAGGGTTTAGTGTTTTCTTCATCTGTGGGGAGGAGATGAGCGGGTTTGGGGGAGGACAGATGGTCTGGCCGGCTGTGGGGAGGGGGACGGCTATGGGGGGTGGACATGGCGGGCTTGGAGGAGGACAGATGGTCTAGCCGGCTGTGGGAGTAATCATCGTCGTCTGAAGAATCGTCATCCAATTGCCTTCGGAGACGTGATGTGGAAGTCTTCATCTATCGTAGATGCAAACAATTGCATAGCTGAGAATAATTGTGCAGCTGAGAACATCCAACAAAATAAACAAGAATTGCCGCAAGATATTCGTCTACAAAGCAAAAACCTTGGAGATATGCTGTGAAAGCCAACTTGTTCTGGTCTCCTGTAGACTGGAACCCATCGCTGCCTTCTAGGGATTCCTAGCCTATTGGCAGGGAACACCGGCAGGGAGCAGTGGCAGGGACCAAGGCCTATGACGCGATGACACCAGACGACGGCGCACGCGAGGAGAAGAAAATCATGGGAAACATTATGTACGTCCACAAATTCCTTTTTTTTTGCAAAAATACCAAACCATTGGAGATTGACTCTTTTTATCTTTGACATATTTATTTGGAACTTGGCAAACTCCCTCATTTGCCAAATGAAAAATACAAAACGGTTAGGGATGCTCTAAGAAACGAGAATGGGAGAATGCTCAATTGTATTCCATCGACAGGGGCCAGGCCGACCAGAGGGAGTGGGAATGGAGCGTCGTGGCCTGAGCCGGCGGTGCGACAAGGGAGCCGCAAGGGCTCAGGCAAGGGGCGTGGCCGTCGCCATCACCGTCGCCGCTCCGTGGTCGGCTATGTCCACGCTCATGGTGCTGGTCCGTCTGTTAGAGTGCGCAGCGGCACTCGGCCCAGCTCGTGCGTCCATGAGCCAGCGCCCCTCAGGCCCAGGTCCACCGAAGCCCACAACATATCCAGGCATTAAGCCTACCTCAACCCAAAAGACTAGCCTGATAGGTGAGGACTGCCCCCGCCTTATATGTTGGGCTCCCCCATCATCAATTACCGATGTGGGACTAAATCTATTAACACCGTCCTAAGCATTCAAATCTGCCCGACTGTCAGCCATGGCTCATCATGCTCCTCCTACTTGCCTTCTTTGCCCTTCAGCTCCTTGTTTTCCTCGCTTTCTGCACCGTCCAGCCCCCTCTTGCCTTGGTCTCGCCCTCCGCCGCCGCCATGGCGGTGCTGGTGTTGGAATTGACGTAGCGGCCCGGGGCGTCAGTGTAGACGCGCGCCATGGAGGGGGTGCCCCGGAGTGCCACGTGGCTCGCCTGAGGCACGACGTCATGGGAATGTCACATAGGGCGGCGTGGCGGGGCAGCATGCCCAGCCAGTCTGCTCTACGTTTAGAGGTGGAAGAAATACGAAAAGTGGTTGACAGCTGGGTCCCACATGTAAGATGCACAGTTAGCATGCCACATCAGCGTACGTACAAGGTGCATTAGGACCCGTTTGGACCTAGATGGTACTCGAAGTTAAGTTTATGGACCTAGAACATTTTGAGAGTAGAGGAACCTAGATGACACCTTATGCCAAGTTGAAGGATCGATCATGAATTTTCCTCCTTTTGTTTTATCAGAATTTCTAAATTTATCTTTTTTTTGTCTGCCTCAAGAGGATTATGGAGCCTCTGATTGGTAATAAGCCCATGCACTACTGTATAGCGGGAAGTTTAGCACTTGCGTATTCAAGTTGCAGTTTTTATTAGCTTGGCGTGCCTTCCCCTTTTATCGTGATGACAGAATAAATAAATACTGTATTTGATATTCTCTTAATTATATACGGCATTTGATCATACTCGTTTCAGGTTGACACAAGGTCACTGAGTGCAGTGCACGTTCGCGAGAAAAATAGGCCGTTGACAATGAATAATGTGGTGAGCGATCTTGCAACATATATTTTAGGCGGGAGGCTGGTTGTTGTGGATGGTAGATATGGTTTTGGCTGGAGTAGTGGCTTGTTCGCATTTGTCAGCAATTTGAGCGCCACGCTCGAGAATCTCTCAAGTATATTTCCAGGTGCACACAGGTTATTATCGCTGCGCTTTGTGGACTGCAGCAAGATCAAGATCAGTGACGGTGCGTTTTCATCGGCCAAGAAGCTTCGACTCCTGGATCTTAGGGGCTGTTTGGATAAGGACTTCCTCGACAATGCCTACTGGCCAGATAGCGGGACGCCACCACCAACCAAACAGCCTCTAAAAAGATGCTCCATGGGGAAGCTGCCGGAATCTATTGGTCAGCTGAAGCGTTTGAGGTATCTTAACGCTCCAGCAATCCAAGACCGAGTGCTTCCCTTGTCGATCATCAACGGGCTCTCCAGAAGCCTACGGTACCTCAGCCTCCGTGGCTCTCGTCAGCTGTCGGAATTAACTGAAGCATTCGGCAGTATGGAATATTTGGAGTACCTAGACCTGTCTGGTTGCTCGGGGCTCAAGTCACTACCAAAATCATTCGGAGCCTGCTGGAGGTCTTTGCTGCACCTGGACCTGTCAGGCTGCACCGGGCTCAAAGCACTGCCCCAGTCAGTCCGGAAGGTCAGTTCTAATAGTAGTAAGCTGCGGCACCTGGACCTGTCGGGATGTTCATGCCTTGAAGGGGCCACTGAAGCTCTGAGTGGCTGCACAGATCTCAGATACTTGAACCTGTCACATCGATGTGGGTATTCTGTTGAGGACTGGTTCCATCTCAAGGGTCTAGATGATGTTCTGCCCACGCTCAAGGAACTCCAGTTCCTGGGCATATCTTCGTGCCTGGATCCATTCTGCTATGCCATGCCAGCGGAGGAAAGCAGCAAATACGTGAACTGCATCTCCATGCTTGACAAACTGGAGCATCTAGACTTGTCCCAGAACAAATTCCTTCGCCATCTACCGGAGAAAATAGGTGCCCTCAAAGAGCTACGTACACTTGACCTCTCCATGTGCTTCAGGCTAGAGAGCCTACAAGGGATAGGCGAGGTAAATGAGCTACGTGCCCTCGACATCTCAGGCTGCCCACAGCTGAATCCATTACCGGAGGACACGCAGCAACAACTCGCCAAGCTCCCGTTTCTGGAGAGTCGTGAATGGCTCACGAGCATCACTGGTCCCAGCCAAGCTTCTGGTTCACAGGACTGGGCAAGCACATCCCAAGATGCTGCCCGCCAGACACGCATGTACCCTTCTTCTTCCGAGCCAGAGATTACTGAGATTCCAGAGAATCACTAGGTATATGTGGCACTGTTAGCCATCCTCCATCTGTTTTAATTTGTGATGTTCCTCTGGGTTTGTCCATTTGTCCTTACCGGAGATTTCAGATGCTTGTGCATGTTACTACTCCGTTAATACATGCTTAATTTGTCAATATTAAGAACTAGACGATTGCCCGTGCGATGCCGCGGGAATTGTGGTGTGGTTTAAGATGATTGGTAATTGAATGATTGCAAAAGACATGTTGGAGTTGGAATACCAAAACTCAATATATAGGAGCTGAATAACTTCTCTATTAACCCTTATGAAGATAGATAATATGAAAAATGTAAAGGAAAACATAGATATAAGCTGAATAGATGATCTTGAGATCTAGACAAACATGCAACCATTTAGTAGAATAAAATGATGACTCACTGACGTGAATCTGGACTGCATCTATTGGAGGTAAGAATAGGAAAAAATTAAGTATTAACTATGCTGCAAACCATGTTCCAGAAACAGAAATAATGTATATGAGAAAATAATAATATGTGTACAGATACACTGTAAATGGCAAGAAGCATGACCCTGTCCCTGCTGGCTTCAGAGCCTATAGCAGATACCCTGTCCCTATGGCAAGGAAGAAGCACTCTGGTTCAGGATTTGCAGATGAGATAGCGACGACAATGATCATGGTGATTAAGAAGCTTCCATGGATGAGGATTCATTCGTGAGGAGGGAGGGTTGTTCTTGTTCAAGGTAGCTGCAAGTCTGCAGCCCTATTATATTATATGCTAAATTGTCACGATACAGGAAACGAGTGGAGCAGGGAGAGGAATCAGAATTCAGAAGAGCAGGGACAGGAATCTGAAGAGAAGTTGTGAGTGATGGCATTAAAAAAGCCGCTGATGGCCTAGTGGTTGCCCCGATTTTCATTTGCACCAAAGATCAGTTACCTTTTAACAATGGCTTGGAAGATAAAGGGAAAGGCATATAAACGGGATTATGGCTCAAACAATCAACGGTCAGGACAGAGATGACTACTTAAGATCTGACGGCTGGACCAATATTGATGATGTGGCATAACGTGGAAGCAGAAAAATAGTATTAGTTGTTGGGAATGACGGTGGATAAATGACGAAGAACATAAGATCAAAATACAGCGGAGACACAAGATTTAACGTGGAAAACCCCTCCAATGCGAAGGAAAAAACCACGGGTGCCAGCCCGCAAACACTCCTCACTATTATTAAGAGTTGATTACAACGCCGTGTGGCGGCTTACAAGATTATAACTTCGGTGCAACCCTAATTTGGGTATATGTACCATACCGCGGGGGGGGGGGGGGGGGGGGCGCCCCCCCCCCCCCGCGGAGAAAAAGGGGGACGCCAACGCG
>Ga0182004_10003912_pt1 | contig 11909 bp, 7 predicted proteins | sample Sormic07211540_1_FD_120479 | JGI IMG/M metagenome (GOLD analysis project Ga0182004, IMG submission 120479) | Endophyte microbial communities from Sorghum bicolor roots, Mead, Nebraska, USA - 072115-40_1 MetaG | ecosystem: Host-associated > Plants > Roots > Unclassified | place: USA: Nebraska... | reverse complement strand
TATTACTTAGTTATAGATTTATTTAGGTTTATGCTTGTTAAATCTTAATAAATCTATAACTAAGTTATACATGATCTAATGAGTATTAAATTTTTACCACAATTTAAACATATAATAATTAGCTCAACATAAAAAATTCATCATAATTGGACCATATAAACTATAGCTATGAACTATTCTAATTAATTATAGAAAAACACAGATCTAAAGCTACAACAAAAACTTTCTACTAAAGCATATCATATTATATGTTCATTGTGTAGATCTACTTATCTGGAGTCCAACAAAATTATATTACTATTTTATGAATTTTATGTGATTTACTATAATTTTACAAATATTCAGCCGAAATAAATAAAAATGAAAAAGACAAAACAGCCTTCAAAACCGCTTGTAACCATGCCAGGGACGTAATATGCACGGTTTCGAAAGTTGAGGGATGTAATTTACCCGGTTTTGAAGCTCAAGGATGAAAAACAGACTTTCGCAAAAGTTGAGGGACCTAAAGTGGACTTCTTCCAATAGAAAATATCAACTACTTTAAAATGATGAAATATAAAATACTAAAAAAACTAACAGAGTTAAAAGTATGGGTAAAATCACAATGTAAGTAGAGGCCTTTTCACAAAGACAAAGTTGTCCTTACTGAGCCCATTTAACACCGTTAACCGTTGTTCATGGAATAGGGGTAAAATGAAGCTTTGTTTTCAAAAAGCAAGGGTAAAATCGCAACGGTGACAAAAATAAAGGTAAAATCACAATTAGACTTCAAAATAAGGGTAAGAACGCAATAGCTCCTTAGATATACTATCATAATAAATTTATTTGGTGATATAATATTACAAGTATTTTCTATAAATATAATTAAAGTTGAGAAAAGGGAGTACGACCTTAAGTACAAAGGCGTTTGTATTTTTTTATATAAAGAAAAAGAAGGCAATATATAACACCTGAAAAGAGGCTAGCCTAAAAAAGGAGAATCTGAGCTGCAACTGCTTAATGCTGCCTTTTAGCTTGTCAACTACTCCAGAAAAGGTAGCATTAATTCTGAGATCCGCAACGTCTCCAATGGTTTGGTAATTTTGGTTTGGCATTTGTTGTTGTTTGCCAACTCTCAATTGCAAATGCAAAGGAAAAAATATGGCCATCCCCAATGGTTTGGCATTTTGGACTTGGCAATTACCTAGTGGAGATCGCTCGACTGCGTGGATGCAATGGCCGCTCGCGTGTTTTTGTCTAGACGCGCGCGATCTTCAGGGAGGGATGTAGCAGACTCGATCGGCGTATTTCAATCGCGTTCAGGGAGGGATGACGTAGCAGACTCGATCTGCGTCTTTGAGTCGCGGCAAACCAATGGTGGCGCGGACTCTATTTGGCGCGAGGACTTCCTACGACGAAGGAAACGACGCCAAAGAGACCAGGCCGCGGACGGAATTGATGCAGGAAAACCGGCCGCAAGCGTTTGCCAATCCAAAAGCCAACTCCCAAATATGCCAAGGGGAGCCTCTCAAATGCCAAGTTTACTAAAATGGCAAATCCGTTTGCAAAACCGTTGGAAGAGTGATTTTTACCTTTTTGCCAAATAACACAAATGCCAAACTAGAATGGCAAACCGTTGGAGATGCTCTGGCTTGTTTGGCATTTGTATCTACCTATTTAGGGTCTTGTTAGTTGTAAAAAATTTACAAAATAGACACTGCATACTTTCTTTTGTATTTGACAAATATTTTCTAATCATGGACTAACTAGCTTAAAGGATTTTTCTCGTAAATTACAGACAAACTATATAATTAGTTATTTTTTTAATTTATATTTAATACTCTATGCATGTGCCACAAATTTCGATGTGACGAGAATTTTTTTTGCAAATCTCATGAAGTAAACAAGACCTAGAGCGATTTGACATAAAATTTTGTTTTTTATCCTAATCCACCTCAATGACTCAATCAATGCATATGAATTGAGATTAATACGAGTATAACCAACAATGACTAAGAGTATATGTCGCAAAAGCCCAATACACATCCGTACTTGCATTGCTTCGACTGGAAATATAGCTAAACTAAGGACATGTTTGATCTATTAGTACTAAGAGCATCTCCAAAAGTCTTTGCAAATCTCACTCTCTAGATCATCATTAGAATCATTTCTATAAAAATCGTTTTCTATATTTCTTGACTCTCCAACGATTTTTCAATCTCTCGTGCGCACTCTAGAGAGTCATTTTTGTTTTCTATTTTTGGCTAACGAAAAATCCGGAATAGAAGATAGCTATTTTTGTATAACCATTCAGACAAGTTATTGGAAAGTAATTTTTTTTACCAACATCTGTATTTCTAACATTTACGGAAGATTTAGAGTCTCTTGAGTTGCTCTAATATAGTTAACTAGTTAATACTCCCTCTGTCCTAGATCATAGGCCATTTTAGCATTTTAGGTACATAGTTTTTGCTACATATTTAAATAAATGATATGTCTAGACACATAATAAAAGTTGACGTCAACAACCTATAATTCAGAATGGAGGGAGTATAGACTAACTATTAGCTAGCAAATTATTAGTAGGGACTGTTAGGATCCACCTACTAATATGTTTGTAATAGGTGGTTGGTGCATATATATGTATTAGTACCTATTATCAGGGATGAAAACGGTACAAATATTTTTTAATCGTATTCGAGACCAAATTCGTTTAGAATGGTTCACTGTATCCGAGTCCGAATATTCAACATCTGATACTGTATCTATATCCGAATACTTAAATTGTATATTTATGATGTCGATATCCAATTTTATCTTATCTGACATGGTTGACATTATCTTTATTCCAATTCAAATAAACAAATATAATATTAATGATATTTATCTATATCTAATCTATTTTCATCTCTACCTGTTAGCAAACCCCGAACTTACTAGCTAGTAGAAGTGTAGCCCCTTAGCTAATATAATGGAAGTTCGCAAAATTATTGAATGTTTATATAAAAGCGAAGTATGGAGGGTGTAACTATATTACTAGTTAAGTAGCCCTCAAGATAGACTAAAGAGAAATCGTTCGAATCGATAAAACAAAAGTGATTACTGATGGTACATGAAAAGTGCAGTGCAGTATATATTGTTAATTGATGGACGCACGAGAAAGACAAAGCAGGCAGCTAGCTTAGCGAACTAAAGCGTACAACTAACAACTAATAAAATGTAGGCGAAGCCGCGAAGGAAAGAAGAACAATCAAAAGGACGGATCGGAAGCGGGTGAGCCGGCTCACATGCAGGCCAGGACCAATGCCAATCGTGAATAAAAAAGTACTCCCGCCTTTGCAATAAAATACAAGGACTTTAGTACATTTGGGAGCATTTGAGCTTATAAATTAAATCTGTCAACTATTCAACAGTGTTTGGCTTATTAGCCGAGCGTTTCTGTATCGTGTAGACTCTTCTGCACCTAAGGTGCTAGGTGCCGTTAAGGGCTTAAGGCATGCATGTTGTCTCTATTTAAGTACAGAGATGTGCTCAACCATTTTGTGTGATCGGAAATAAAGTTTGACTAAATTTATTGAAAAAACAATAATACTTGTGATAATAAATTACCATCATTCAGTATATTATTATGAAATATAATTTTTTATAATTTACCTCTTTGTTATATATGGATATGGTAGATATGTCAATATTATTTTTTATATGTTTAATCAATTTAACACCATTTGACTTCGAACAAATTAAAAAATTTTATATTTTTGGATAGATCAGGAGCAAGTGAATACGACCGGCCTTACGAGTCAGTCTCGCTTCTGTGCATTGCGTTGCATTGTCGGGCATCTATCATGCACAATGCTTGGATGTTGTACACATATAGATATATACTATATGCTACTAGTGACGATGTTCGACTGCTAGTGGATGATAACATATGTAAATACTAGAGTGGGCTCTTAGTGCTCGTCGTCTCATCAATCAGGCCTCACTACTTTATTTATTTGCACTACGTACTGCACTAAAAAAAATCATGTGTGTGGGTACGTAAGATCGATGTGGAATAATATACATGGCAGATGGAAAGGATTAGGAGGTGCCTTCTTCGTCGTCAGATCATCAGTTTATATTAACAAACAAAGGCAGTTTCAGTTAGTGCTAACTGCTATGAATGACAAGACAAACCAGAAGCATATGCATGAAACCGCATGCTAGCTAGCTCTAGGTAGGACGTGGAAGAACCGTGCATGTATCAGTTCAAAATAATCAATATAAGCAAGCGGCGGCGTATGCAATCATATATGCATTATATATGTATGTAAAAGTACTTAATTGGCATTATAAATATATTGGTCTGCGCAACAAAACTGTGTTGTCCCGTGATTCATGGACGGACCTCACCTGTGCTGAAGAAGAAGATAGATTGATTCCTTGAGACTATATTTCTTGATTGATTTCTTCTATTATAAAGCCGGCCGGCCACGCACTTTTGACTTACCAGAGAGTCAACATGTACTGACATTCAAGATAGATATGTACAATATTTATTTCAGTCATAGGTTCTTTTTAGAAAACTATAAACATTTCACGGTACATGAAAACCGCGTGATAGTGATGGCCGCATGAAAACTGCATAATATTTACAGTATTACCTTGATCTCACCACATAAACAGCTGCAGCCGTGGCAGTGCTGTTTATATCAAGGACTATGATGCCCCTCATCCAAGAGATGGAAGAGCAGAGTTTTTTTTTTCACCATTTCATCAAAGCGTTGGACAGTAATGAATTAATGATACATGGGGCAATTGCTTGATCTATTTGGCCTCAGGAACAAGATTCAAATCTTTGCTTGACCGATTTGATCTTGTTGTGTAGGAACAAGATTCATCAATCGTTTATTCATCATTAATACCCCATCTGCATGCATCGTTGCACTTCTATCAGACACCTAGCTAGTCACTTTGGAATCACTCAAAAGTGAAGGTTTCTTTGGCAAACTCAATGGTGACCGATTGTAATGAACACCCATTTACTCAATGGTCCAAGAGAGAGGGGGTAAACTGGACTCTCAAAATTAAATACAATAACCTTAGTATGCAGAAACTACTCACCTCTTTACATGCATGGTAGAAGTCTCGGACTAAAAAGATCACATTAAGAATAAGTCCTTAGGACCATCATATTATTAGACATGATGCACTTAGAAGATTTGTAGCGATGAAGAAATTAACTAGAGTAACATGCTATGCATGTCTACAAAGGGCTTTACGCATTGATTAACACAAAACAACTAGATATGTAACCAGAGAAAAGTTCATGGTTCCACTAAGATAAGTTTCTTAACTTGTGGAAATTAAAACCCATAACATGGAAACACATAGAAAAACAAGGATTTAACGTTTATCTTAATTCAAAAATTCAAAACATTCAAATTGAAATTGTTACACCATTCAAATTTCAATAACATTCTAAATTTGATTTTTAGATAACTTATATGCAACTCTATAAGGACGGCCCGAGAGGGGTGCATTGGGCTCTAAAAATTAAATACAAGCCTTGGCTTATGTAAAATCTAGGGAAAAAATCTACTTTTCATCCTTCAACTTCAAAACCAAGCAAATCACCTCCTTCAACTTTTCAAACCGGGCATTTTACCTCCCTAGAGCGGTTTTGAAGGTAGTTTTGCTACAGTGAATTGTGGTTTTGCTACAGTGATGGTGGTTTTATCTTTTTCTTTTTTTTTATTTTGGCTGGATCTTTGAAAATTCATAGTAAATCAGAGAAAAATCATAAAATAGAAAATCTAATTTTATTAGACTCCACATAAGTAGATCTACACAATGAACATATAATATTGTATGTTTTAGTACAAGTTTTTGTTATAAAGGTTTTGACTTTTCTTTTTTTTATTTATTTTAGCTAAATATTTGAAAAATCATAGTAAATTACAGAAAAAAATCATAAAATAGAAAATTGAATTTTGTTAGACTCCACATGAGCATATCTACATAATAAATATATAATATAGTATGCTTTAGTACAAATTTTTTGTTGTAGCTTTAGATGTATGCTTTTTTAGTTAATTGAAATAATTCATAGCTCCAACTTCTATAATTATTTTGTCAGACTAAAGCATACCTATATTATATGTTCGTGGTGTATATACACTCATGTGGAGTACAAAAAAATTAGATTTTCTATTTTATGATTTTTCTGTGACTTACTATAATTTTTCAAAGATTCAGCCAAATAAATAAAAAAGATAAAGATAAAACCTTTATAGCAAAAACTTTGTACTAAAGCATATCATATTATATATTTACTCAGTATATCTACTTATGTGTGGAGTCCAAAAAAATGGATTTTCCATTTTATGATTTTTCTGTGATTTATTATGACTTTTCAAAGATTCAGACAAAATAATTAAAAAAGAAAAAGATAAAATCACCGTCATTGTAGCAAAACCATCATTCACTGTAGCAAAACCACCATCGAAACCGCTCTAGAGAGGTAAAATGCACGGTTTAAAAAGTTGAGAGAGGTGGTTTGACCGGTTTTAGAGTTGACGAAGGAAAATGGTACTTTCGTGAAAGTTGGAGGAGGAAAAGTAGACTTTTTTCTAAAATCTAAACCCAAAGCTTCTTAGCTCGTAAGTTCTTCTACAAAGCAAACTTGCTAGTAGTTACAATTAAATTAAACAATCAATGTAGATGTGATATAATGTATTTTAAATTATTTAAATTTATTCAAAGTTTTTTCTAACAAATTGCATAATTTACTGTCATAGAGTACTAATATAATTCTAAATTAAATTCCTGTCATCGGTATATGATTCTTTAAGGGAACATTTTCAAAACTATAGATATATATTTATTTGTCATGCAGACATATATATACTTAGTCTGCATGGTGGCACACCACATGTATATTTACTTTGTATTAATCTATGTATTAATAGTGTTAGATGTTGCTAATTTATAGATAAATATATAGGAAGGTCAAATTTATGGTTATCTTTTTAAGAATAGCGTATGATGAAAATTTAGATGCAGATTGGATATGACATTTAGTTTGGAAACTAAAAGAGTTATTAGATGATCTATTACGAGGCATAGGTAGGTACTTTGGATACAAACTTTGGGTTTTATTTGCTCTAGAGAGATTTTTCATAATGAAATATGTTGGTAATTTAGGCACAGATATAGGAGGTTTACTTGATGCTTTAATAGTAGAGGTGGGTAATTGTTAGAGAAAGAGGATAGATTGAACAATTATAAGAGTCTTTACCTTAATGACACTAGTGTTTCTGATTTTCATGAGGATTTTCTAACTTTTTTTTTCAAACACACCTGAGTAAGATAATACATTCGAGTGTCATGCAAATGGCTTTTAAGCCTTCCTGCCAGCTCCATCCAGCTGCAGAAAGAGCATGTGCCACATCATATTGCATGCTGCTACAGGACAGTAGTAGATGACAAACTAAAGCAGGATACAGTCGAGTTAATAATATGGTTAATTATGTCACTGAGATCTCGATTGTGGTTATCATTTGCTTGTTGCATGATTTTTTTTGTAAGGCTTGTTGCATGATTGATCATTGTACAAGCAAGGTAAGCTAAAGCAACCACTGCACATCTATGGATCGATCGTTTCCTATAATAAAGCATCGTACCGGGACGATCTCATCTACCGATGCCTAATAGCTACAATTATGCTCGATCATGCTTTAATTTACACACCTGGCAGAAACGCAAAGCAAATTAAAGCTAGATATGATATATATGCTTTCACGACGGAAAAAGTATATGTACTGATTGGATGATTAAAAGAAGCGCTGCCAATCCTTCTTCTCAAGTTTCCTAAAAAAATCCTTCTTCTCAAATAAACTCTCTTTATCCTGGAAATATATAAGGAATTCAAATTTATCTTAAGTTAAACTATACAAACTATACAAAGTTGAACCAAATTATAGAGAAGGGTATTAATATCTATCATATCAAAGACATAAATTATGATGCTAATTTGATGTCATAAATATTATTCTTATTTTCTACAATTTAGTCAAAATTAACATAATTTGACTTAGCACAAACGTAAATCCTATATTTCATCGGGCCAGATGGAGTACTATCCTATTAGAAATAGCATGTACCCATATCTCTTTTTTAAAGAGGTCTGAAGCCGAGATTTTTCCTTTAATCGCATAGACACGTTAATTATACTCTACTCTCTCTGCACCTAAACAAATAGTAGCAAGTTTAGGGCAGAGTACTATGACAGAGAAATGACCATACTACCGTGCACACTGATGGTGATTGTTTCAAAAGCACACTAATTATAGCATTTAGTATACACATCCAGAAACTCATAATACTAGAGTGAGAAATGGGAAGGGATGCAGTAAATGCGAGAAGACTTGAAAAAAAAATAAATGGAGTAGTAGACCAATTTGCCCTCTAGAGATTGATTTCGTAGACAATTTGTTTTGCCAATTTATTTGGCAGACTATTATTTTTTTAACATTTACATTTATTAATTGTGTTTACATAAATTATTTTTTATCTTTCTTTCCAACTCGTATGAAAATTAAATCGCTAGTTTTCTTGTATTTATTATCCCAAATTTAATATTTGTTAACTGTATTAAGCATGAATTTTTTGTCATAAAATTGAATGATCTAGGTTTTTTTCAGTTCGGCCTTGTTTAGTTCTCACCTAAAAATAAAAAACTTTTTAAGATTTCCTGTCACATCGAATCTTGCGGCATATGCATAATAAAACGAATCTTTTAAGCCTAGCTACTCCATAATTGGACAATTTTTATCAAATAAAAACAAAATGCTATAGTGCCAAAATCCAAAAAAAAATTGGATCTAAACAAGGCCTTCATATGGTGACTAATTATAAACTGTATCATACATGGACTCTTAAGTGATCATCAATTCATCATAAATCCAACATTGTAGCTAGCTTCTTTTTTTCTAAATAGTCTCCTACTAAGGCCTTGTTTAGTTCTGAAAAAATTTCGGATTTCGGTATTGTACCATTTTCGTTTTTATTTGACAAATATTATCCAATCATAGACTAACTATGCTCAAAAGATTCATCTCGTGATTTACAGGCAAACTGTGCAATTAGTTTTTGTTTTCGTCTATATCTAATGCGTTATGCATGTGCCCCAAGATTCGATGTAATGGAGAATCTTGAAAAGTTTTTGATTTTTGGGGTGAACTAAACAAGGGTAACAGATTAACATTCATCATATAAAAGCATATTATATATGTGGTGATCATGATTTGGGTCTCTACTCAACGACAGTTAGAAGTACCACTCACACTCTCTCTCTCTCTCTCAGGACACTCGATGATTGATTGATATTAAGCAGAGCAGGTAATTCTCATTAAGTACAAGTACCTTTTTTTGATCAAACGTACATGTATTAGATTTAAATTTAAGTAAAATGTACATATACCAGTACAAATATAGGTATGCAACAGTAGGACACAGAGGATAGCTATCTCAACCTATTTGCAGAAAGGGCCCTAGAAAAAAACAAAAATTACAAGCAAGTCCCTGGACCCTCTGCTCGTCCAAAACGCCTGCATCTGCCGCTGCCGATCGCCGGAAGCCAGCACACACAGGCAACGTCTGCCCTAAATCCGAGATCGCTCCATCGCATAAAGGCTTTGTGCAGAGCCGCGGTAGAAACTCATCCAAACAAATGAGTAGAGACATCGAAGGACACACATCGACCGGGGCCATGCCCCGAGCAAACTCGGCCTTGAATCAGAGCTCGCCGTCGATGACAACCATCGCCATGGGAAGCATGAGCTCGATCCAACCTCCACATCGCCGCGCAACCCAGAGCTTTCTCTCCATCCTAGAAACAAAAGGCCAACACCAATCTTATCTCGGCGAACACCAGAAAATGAACACCAAGAAAAGAGTGGCGGACGGCCATGGACTCGTGCACAGGGGCTCCATAAGCAGAAACCCACCTCTATGGACTCGTCGCCGGCACTGGAGAGAAGCACCAACAGGACGGGGATGAATCCAGAAGGACTTATTCCATTGCGCCGTCGCCGTCTTGGCAACGATGGCCGGAAACCTACTACTACTGTATACCTGCACAGTCGCTTTCTGGTACAATAAAATGAAAGTAGACAGCCATATTATTTTATTGCAGTGACGATAATAGCCTGCGTAGCAAATACTATACAGTTAATTGGGTGGAGCGAGATCGATGATGGGCGATAGCACGACATGTGGTGTCACGTACCCGTGCAGAGTCGCCGTACGTGCGGCCCCGTTTGATTAAAAGTTTAACTCTCGTCACATTGTATGTTTGAATACATACATAAAGTATTAGATATAGACTATTTATAAAACTAAAAACACAGTTAAAGAATAATTTATGAGATGAATCTTTTAATTCTAATTAATCTATAATTGGACTAATTGTCAAATAAAACAAAAATATTATAGTACCTGTTAAACATTAACAACTCCAACCAAACACGTGTATTTGGCTGGCTGTTTTTTTTTTTGCGATGTTGACGTTGATGATAATTTGTTATAGGAGAAAAATATTATTTTATAGTTGGTTGATGACTGATCACTGGGAGATGGACGCTGTTAGCTTGAAGTAGCTTAACCCATGGATCATGGCGCCGTCGGATGAGTAGTAGGTAGTACTAGGCCTTGTTGAGTTTCGAAAAGTGAAAAGTTTTTGATACTGTAGTATTTTCGTTTGTTTATAACAAATATTATCCAATCATGGACTAACAAGGATCAAAAGATTCGTCTCGTGATTTACAGCTAAATTGTGTAATTAGTTTTTGTTTTCGTTTATATTTAATGTTTTATGCATATGCCACAAAATTCGATGTGACGGGAATCTTAAAAACTTTTTAGTTTTCAGAGTGAACTAAACAAGTCAAAACGATCGATGCTTGCTCAAATTTCAACTCCGTAGCACTTATTTACGGCTAATTAAATGCCGGTGCCTGGTTTGCTTGCTTCGGACCATCTATGTACAAACAACAACCCGCGATGTACGTGCGTAGGTACGACCGGACCGATCATTACTAGTTTACTCAAAAACTAAAAACCAAATTTTACGGGCAATTGCATTTTACGGCAAACCATAGCTTAAATGATTCGTCTCGCCAATTCCGACCAAACTGTATAATTAATTTTTATTTTCGTCTATATTTAATACTCCATGCATGTGCTTAAAGATTCGATGTGACGGAGAATCTAAAAAACTTTGCAAAATTTTCTAAACAAGGCCTTGGTTTGTTAGCAAAAAGAATTTTTTTTCATACTGTAACATATTTGTAACTATATCAATAAGTGTTTAATCATAAACTAATTAGGTTTAAAGATTTATCTCACAAAATACATACAAACTGTATAATTAATTATTTTTTTTAATTTATATTTAATGCTTTGTTCATGTATCTAAACATTTGATACTCATGACCGTGCATTTCGTGTCGAACCATGTCCACATTCCTCGTTATGCGTAAAGATGACAAATTTTACCAGAAACCCGATGGGTAATTACCTCATTAGGGTAAGGGTATGGCTATTTTTTTTACCCATGGGTAAAATAATAGGGAAAAAGCTTTACCCAGCAGGTAAAGCGGGTAAGGGTATGAGACTGCATTGTCCGTATCCGTTAACCTATAGGTAATTTTAACCCGATTTAATAAGTTAGAATCATGGGCTAAAATCACCATACACAACTGAAGCCCAATAAAAAATCATATATAATACTGTAAAAACCTAGCCCTTCACCTTAGTACCTCACTGAAAGTGCATCTAGCCCTTTGTGGGTTTTGGTGAATTGAATGACAACATGATTAAAGGTCTAATAAGTTTGCTAAGTGTTGAACAGGATATTGAGTCTATTGCACATACTTGTGGATTGT
>Ga0182004_10003911_pt1 | contig 11910 bp, 11 predicted proteins | sample Sormic07211540_1_FD_120479 | JGI IMG/M metagenome (GOLD analysis project Ga0182004, IMG submission 120479) | Endophyte microbial communities from Sorghum bicolor roots, Mead, Nebraska, USA - 072115-40_1 MetaG | ecosystem: Host-associated > Plants > Roots > Unclassified | place: USA: Nebraska... | reverse complement strand
CTGATGTAAACATGGTACCCTGATCGGTAGTGATTGTTTGAGGAATGCCAAATCGGTAAACAATGTGTTCTTTCACAAAATCAATCATGTTGGCCGATGTCACTTTCTTCAAAGGAATAGCTTTAACCCATTTAGTGAAATAATCAGTGGCAACTAAGATAAACTTATGCCCCTTGCTTGACGGCGGATAAATCTGGCCGATGAGATCAATGGCCCAATCTCGGAACGACCAAGGTTTAATAATGGGATTCATAGCCGATGCAGGTGCCCTTTGAATATTGCCAAACTTCTGACATCCTTGACATCCTTTGTAGTATTTAAAGCAATCTTCAAGTATAGTTGGCCAATAATACCCGTTTCTCCTAATCATCCACTTCATCTTGAAAGCCCATTGATGTGCTCTACACACTCCTTCATGAATTTCACCCATCAAGCTTCTAGCTTCATCATCGCCCAAACATTTAAGCAAAACTCCATCTATCGTCCGATAATACAACACTTCTTCAAGGAGTACATACTTCGTGGCTTGAAACCTAACACGCCTCTAAGCTTTCTTGGATGGATCATTTAAATAATTAATAATTTCTTTTCTCCAATCATCGGCACCGACTGCCGATAATATATTCAAGATGGGTTGATACCCCGAGGCGTGTTGCGCCAATCGGTTGGCTTCTTCAATATGCAACCGAGGAATATGCTCTAACCCGAAATCCTTGAATTCCCTTAACAGTTGTATGCACCTTTCATAGTAGGTTATCAAAACCTCACTTTGGCATTCATAAATTCCAGCCAACTGATTTATAACGAGCATAGAATCACCAAAGACTTCAATAGCATCGGCATGAACCTCCTTTAACAGTTCCAACCCTTTGATCAAAGCTTGGTATTCAGCTTGATTATTTGTTGATGTAGCAATAATCGGCAAAGAAAACTCATACTTTTTTCCTCGAGGAGAAATTAACATTATACCGACTCTTGGCCCTCGGTCACATGTAGATCCATCAAAGAAGAGCATCCAAGGAACATTTTCCAAGGCATTCACTACACCACAGTGCTGAGTCACAAAATCGGCCATAATCTGTCCTTTAACTGCTTTAGCCGATTCGTAACGTAGATCAAATTCCGATAATGTCAATATCCATTTGCCGATTCTACCATTCATAATCGGCATCGATAACATATATCGGACCACATCATCTTTGCATATAATAGTGCACTCGGCCGATAACAAATAGTGTCTCAATTTGATGCATGAAAAGTATAAGCATAAGCATAGTTTTTCAATTGTCGAATACCTTGTTTTCGCATCCACCAATCTTCTACTTAGATAATAAATCACACGCTCCTTCCCTTCAAATTCTTGAATCAAAGCTGAACCGATGACCATCCCATCGGTAGACAAATATAATCTAAAAGGCTTTCCTTGTTGAGGTGGAATCAAAACTGGAGGACTTGTCAAATAATTCTTGATCTCATCCAATGCTAACTGTTGCTCTTTCCCCCACACAAATTCTTGATCGGCTTTTAACTTAAGTAAAGGACTAAAAGCACGAATCTTACCACACAAATTAGATATAAATTGTCTGATGAAATTTATCTTGCCGATCAATGATTGAAGTTTAGTTTTATTGGTGGGAGCAATTATCTTGTTGATGACATCAATAGACCTCCTACTAATTTCAATCCCTCTTTGATGCACCATGAAACCAAGAAATTGCCCTGCCGATACACCAAATGCACATTTATTAGGATTCATCTTCAAACCATGCTTCCTTGTGCACTCCAACACCTTTCGCAGATCAACTAGATGCTTTGTGAAATCTCTAGACTTAACCACTACGTCATCAATATAGATTTCCACCAGCTTGCCGATGAACTTATGAAAGATAAAATTCATAGCCCTCTGATAAGTAGCACCAGCATTCTTTAAGCCAAAGGTCATGACTATCCATTCAAACAGTCCAACATGACCAGGACATCTAAATGCAGTCTTGGGAATATCCTCCTCAGCCATGAATATTTGATTGTATCCTACATTGCCATCCATAAAGCTAATGATCCGATGTCCAGCTACAGCATCAACCAATAAATCGGTAACCGACATTGGATAACCATCCATCGGCGTAGCCTTATTGAGGTTCCTAAAGTCAATGCAGACACGAAGTTCCCCATTCTTCTTGTAAACGGCGACAACATTGGAAATCCATTCGGCATACCGACATTGCCGAATAAATTTAGCTTCAATAAGTTTAGTTATTTTCGCCTTAATATCAGGAAGAATATTAGGATTGCATCGGCGTGCTGGCTGCTGATGTGGCCGAAATCCAGACTTGATAGGCAACCGATGTTCGACGATCGATCGGTCTAAACCAGGCATCTCGATATAATCCCAAGCAAAGCAATCTTTATATTACTTTAACAAATCAATTAATTGTTGCTTACACTCAGAATCTAACTTAACACTAATAAAAGTAGGCCTTGGCCTATCACCATTACCTATATCTACCTCTACTAAATCATCGGCCGATGTAAACCCCTAACCTAATTTTTCGTCATCGGCGAACCTATCCATTAAAACCCTTCATCAGAACCGACTGCTTGGATCAGTGGAATTTCATAATCGACAACTTTGAGAAAATCCTTCTCTCAAATTTCTCCTGAAATACATCTGGTCCTCTCATAAGTATCTGATTCTGCCGATGCAATGACATATGAAGAATCTCCTGAGACAATTTAAATATTGTCACCTACCCACTGAACCAAGCACTGGTGCATTGTAGATGGAATGCAGCAGTTGGCATGAATCCAATCTCTCCCCAACAGCAAATTATAGGCACCCTTTCCACTGATGATAAAGAAAGTTGTCGGCAAGGTCTTGCTGCCGATGGTCAATTCAACGCATATGGCTCCCTTGACTGGAGACACATTTCCTTCAAAATCTTTCAACATCATATCGGTCTTGGTCAAATCCTGATCCCCTTTGCCAAGCTTTTGATAGACTGCATATGGCATAATGTTGATAGCAGCTCCTCCAATAATAAGTATCTTGGTCATCGGTTGCCCATCAACCCTACCTTTGACAAATAAAGCTTTAAGATGTTTTACTTCGTCGTCAGCGAGCTTTTCAAAGATAGCCGTCATTAGGTCAAGAGCTAACTGAGCTATCTGATCAGGGAAATCTACCTCCTCATCACCACTGATAGGTGCTAGAAACTCCATCGGCAACATAAACACCATATTAACTTCTGCCGATGGGCCTTTTCCCTTGGGGTCTGACTGCTACCGATTTTCAGACTTGGAAGAATTTTCTTCCCCACTCAGTTCTTCTTGTCGCTCTCGCTGCAAAATATAAACTCATCAGGGACCCGTGCATTTGCCATCTCTTCATGTTCCTCTTGGTTTCTTGGGAAATAACCAACACGTTCCCCAAGTATGTCATGCACACTGAGCCTGCCCCCCAACCGATCGTGAACTGACGTCCATCCTCTAATCGGCCCATTAAAACGCCGATCATCGTCTTAATATCGCCGATTCGGTCTATCATGCCGATTATAACCATTGCACTTGGGGCAGTCTCTAGCAGTTGGTAGCTTGATGTTTTGCTCCCAACAGTGGATGAAGAATGGGCAATTCCAATGATCTTTATGCCGATTTCACTCTTGTCGGCGTCTTTCCTCTTCCCGGCGACGATCTTCCTCCTGGTGACGATACTGATCCTCACGTTGTTGCCATGTTTCTCGATGCCGCCTATGAGTAATCACAATGCCAGATCGAGGAGGTCTTCCAGAACTGGTGCCTTCTTGGATCAAGCCCTTGCCCTTGGCGTCATCGGCAGTGATCTGGTGCTGAGGATCTACCGAAGCGCTCTTCTCAGCTGCTTCTAAAGTTAAAACTTTGGTCTTACCCTTAGCATCCAGCATATTTGTGGGGAAAGGGTGCTGATCAATCTTCATCGGCTTAGCTTTGGAGCTATCAAACTGAATCCTTCCAGACTCTATAGCCGATTGCAGCTGTTGTCTAAACACTTTGCATTCATTTGAACTATAAGACATTGCATTATGTCACTTGCAATACTTGATCTTCTTCAACTCTTCTACCGATGGAATCACGTGGTTGGGTGACAATTTTAATTTGCCCCTCTTGAAGCAGAAATTCAAATATCCTATCGGCCTTTGTGATGTCAAACGCAACTTTTCTGGTTCTTTATGGCCGAAAGGACAAGACATCGGCTTTTTGTTCTTCACCCATTCTGCCAAGCCGATGACTGGTTCTTCATCAGAATCTGAACTTGTTGCCTCATCAACAAATGACACCTTTTTGTTCCAAGTTTTCCTAGGTTCAAAAGCCTTGATGTCTTGATCAGAAATCCTCTGCACCAAATGACTTAGACTTTCAAACTCTTGAGACACATAATTGTCCTTGATATGTGGCAACAATCCCTAGAAAGCCAAATCGGCTAGCTGCCGATCGTCCAGAATCAGACTATAGCACTTGTTCTTGACATCCCGCAACCTTTGCACAAAACTTTCCACTGATTCATCATTATGTTGTCTCAGCCTGACTAAATCGGTAATCTTCTTTTCATGGACTCCAGAAAAGAAGTATTTATGAAACTGCTTCTCTAAACTGGCCTAAGTGATTACTGAGTTTGGAGGTAATGAAATAAACCAAGTGAAGGCCGATCCGGACAAAAATGATGAGAATAAACGAACTCTTAATTCATCCCTATTAGCAGCTTCTCCACACTAGATGATAAATCTATTAACATGTTCCATGGTTGACGTGTCATCTTGTCTAGAGAATTTGGTGAAATCCGGCACCTTGTACCGATTTGGAAGCGGGATCAAGTCATACGCAGTTGGATACGGTGTCCGATAAGAGTAAATATTGACTTTGGGTTTTATCCCAAATTGATCTCTCATTACTTCAGCTATCTTATCAGCCCAATAAGCATCGGCATCCTGCCGATGTACAGGTTAAGGTTCTGGCGCCTGTTGATAAGCTTCCACGTGTCTTTGATGTGCACGATCTCCCAGGAACATAGCATTAGCCACAGTCTGTAGGCCACCAGCTTGCTGAGCGAGATTCATCGGCTGATTGATTGGTCCTTGATTCTGAAAACCAAGCTGCATCTGTCTGTGCTGGAATCTCGTAGCCTGATGATTCTGCTGAGCCATTTATGGAAAGACAAACTGCCCTGTCCATCCATTGTTAACATTCATCAGTGTAGGCCCTACTGATGGCTGATAGTTGGGTATCATCATTGGGTTGACATACCCTGTCTAAGTCATGAACCTTTGATGCGTCGGCAGTGGATCTGCCGATGCGTTAGGCATCAGGAATGTCGGCATCTGAGAATTCTCAGTAAAAGGCCTTGCAGTAGTGGTTGTAGAATACTGAGGATTCTGAGTCATCGGCGACACTGGGGGTGCCGAGGTCATAGGAGCCTTGCCTGTCACATCAGCCACTTGAGACGTCCCAGAACTATTTGCACCAAAGTCTGGAGGCATACCATATCCCCACCCGTTGGGAGCAACTTGACAATTTTGGAATACAGACCCTGACATTGCCGATGCCAATAGATCTGTAGCAAGTTGGACTTGTCCCTCTGATGTTGCTATTAGTCCTCATCGGTGTAGATTGCCCATTAGTCATCCCTAATGTGCTTGGAGGAGAAGTAACTTCCGTACCCGCAACGGCTGGAGGAGCCGATGGAGTTGTAACCGATGATGATCTTGGCTGATGATAGGCTGAGCCCACATAAGATGGTGGTATATGTCCCTCTTTGAAGGTTCTAGCCACAACATTGAAAACTGTATTGGACAGCACACTGGATTGATTGATTAAAGCATGATTAATAGCATTATCCATCATCTCTTGCAATTTACCAGGATTACCTTCAAAAGTGATTTGTCGAGGCATCGACAATGCTTCCTTTTGGATCACCTCGCTGCTCCTATTGACACTGAAGGATTTCAAACATAGCTGCTTGTATTCCTCCATAGCTTTTGCCATAGCTTGCTTCTGCTCATCTCTGAGATTGGCTTCAGTTACGGGAATGATGTTATCCGTATCGAAATCAGTATTCGACATGTTGATCTTGATGATGAATCTGAATCTGTCCCACCGGGCATGCCAAAAGATGTCTTGATGCAAAAGTGGATCTGCAAACACAAAAGACTAATATCCGATTCGATGTTAAGGCGTGCCAGCCGATTTGACCTTACAATCGACAAAGGTGATAACTCGAATACTTTAGTCCCGACAACAGCGATACGCCAAGATGCCACGGCCAAGAGGTATTCACGTGGAACTTGAGAACTCACCGAGTTTGACTTGATGAATCCTTAAGAACTCGTAAGTAAAAGGAAAATATGCAAGTTGACGAAGTCATCGAAAAGTAGATGCTGGAATAGATGTAAAAACTTGTGTTTGATTGATTGTGTATGTCTCTTACATTGCTACGGGGTCTACATTTATACCCTGTCTAAAAGAGTTACAATCAGACACGACTAGGACTCTAATTCCAAATCGAACAGAATCCGTATGTAAAACAAACTCTAATAACTATGGAAAACATTAATCTATCCACCATAGGCGATCGGCACACCGTCACCATCCTATTGACAATTCCTGCACCTTCCTCTGCTATCATCAGCAAATCACCCTCCATCGGCATCGGCAACCATCAACATCGGCCATCGGCATAGAGCAATCATCATCCCTTGACTTGGTCACATCCTGCTGCTTTATCATCGGCATCATAACCCTTCGGTAACTCTTCTGACAGTCAGTCATTACTTTTCCGCTTGCCGATCCGTACTCCATTAATTTCTCAGATGCATGTCCGAAAACGGTGTCAACAATATTGTGTACCATCTACCCAATGATCAATTAGATAAACGCTATACGTGCAATTACATGAATTCAATAAGATCAAACCAACTATCCTAAACATATAATCAAAGTAGACAATGAGTAATGCAATTAAGAACACATGAATCTATTAAGAATAAAGTCTCCCTAATATACAATTGAATACTATAAAGTAAGAACTAGATCTATTACCGAACTCTTGCGCTCTTGACCGACGCCAGGGGCTCCAGATCCCGATGAAGAACTAGATCTACTCTACTTCTAATCTAACTAACTAGACTATGAACTAGAAGGCTCTTGATGAACATGAAGGTGCTTGATGCTTGATGGCTTGAGGCCTTGATGAATAATGAATTGGCTCTCTCTAGGGGGGTCTATCCATGCATTTATAGTCCAGTGGGATGCGCGTGCGCTGTAGGATCAAACCGACCTAACTAAGGGCCGAGATGCATCAGGAGAGGCGATGGAGGAAGCTACCAGAAGAGGAGGGCCAAAACCCTAAGGGGGGCGTTCGTCGGCGCTAGGGTGGGGTCGGCCGGCCACACTTGGTAGCCGTGAGGCCCCCCGTTGCTTCGGGTGCCTTCTCGATCCTTCCTGAGTCTTCTCACGACGTTTTCCGTGGTGGATAAGTTTCATGTTTATTTTGCACTAGAGTCCCTCTTTTCAGCTTTCCTAGAATTCACCCTAGAAAATACAGAATATGCAAAACTCATGGAAATTGACAGATAAAGCCCGAGACTAGTGTGTTTTCATGTTTTCCTTCAGGTCTAAAGTTCTAGTAAAAGTTGACGTTATCGACCGTCAACAAACGTGAAGAAAGAGAAAAACAAAAAAGGGAGAACAAAGGGGAAAGATTCCAAACAACACTATCCTGGCCTGGGGCAGGGGTCCCTTCTGAGCGCTTAGCTTTTCCTAGGACCCAGTGGTGACTGGGCGTGTAATACCCGATTTTAAGGACAAAACCAGATATATACCATATGTGAGTCTTAAAAGCCAAATCTCACATATAGCTACAAATTAGGGGTAATATCCAAAGACAATGCATAAATATATAACATACTTAGTATAAAAAAGATAACCTTAGATAGCAAATAGCGGATAGACAACTCCAAACTTTGGGTATTAACTTCTCTCTATAGGATCCAAACTGACTGGTTGATCACAAGCCCAACACTTTTCCTGAAGGGTGTGGTGGAAATAGCAAGAGTGAGTCCATGTCGAATTCCACAAGTATAGCAACTAGATTGTATAGATCCCACAATCTCATGATCAATGTGACATAAATTATGTAAAGCATTAAACAATAAATAATGAGCATATTAACACAACAATAATCATCACCCTTAATGCAAGAATCCCCAAGGCTTGACCATGAGATACTAGTTTGAAACACTCTGCAGAGGTTGTACATCTTTACCCATGAGTCATGATTTACCCTTTCGCCCCAAGTGATCAGCCTCTTAACCCACTACCAAGGAAGGTTGGCAGGGATTACTATGAAGTCTTTCAAAGGTTCGTCTAACCAGTTAGGGCCGCTTGGTTTCAATAGTCAGTCCGTGTGATCCACTCGTAGGAATCCACGGTCTGCTCACGGGTAACCGCTAATGAGCTAGAAAAGTTACTCATACTTAACTAAAGCCAGAGCTATTATAGCCCTCATGGTTACACTGTTGTCCTGGTTATTACTTACAGATAAATCATCAAGTGGCTAAAAAGTCATTTTCATCGTTTGTTACTTAACACTAATCTAGTCACAAGATTATGGACACAAAATTAAAACCCAAATTCTATACTTGCCTTAATCCAATTTCTCTTGCTGATCTTGCTAGTTGTCCAAGTACTCATCTTGATCACCGAAGCACTGCTCACCGCCTTATCCTGATCATCGATCATCAACACACAAACAATCAGAGACAAACATACACGAAGCAAACAAGGCTATAATTAGAACAGTACACCAATAATATAAAAACAGTAGGGAAAGTTTATAAAATGATTCTACGTATCGCTACGATCTCACAGACGTAAAGATCACAAAAATCAGAGTTAAAATGGAGAAGACATGAATTTTCTAAGATTTTCTTAGAAAAGTAATTAATTAAATAAGGTCATGAAAATAAAAGGTTTCAAACTGAGTAAACCAAGTTTACTAACATGTAGATCTTGTTATTACGAATCTAACATAATTTGAATGAGTCAAATCCGAGTTAAAATGATTATTTAATGGCTAAAACAAACTCAGTGGTAAACTTGTAATTATAGAAAACGTATTTTTGACATAAACTAGAGTGGAATACGTTTTTAATCAATGAAAGCGTATTTTATAAGTGCGTTTTGGATGGCGGGTTAGATAGCTAAAAAACTCAAGGACTGTTTAAAAAAAGTGCTAGGCCGAAGGGGTATAAGCCACTATGGATCGTTGGATCTCGGTTGGACGGTTCAGATCAAATCTGGGCCTAGGAAAAGAGGGCGCCAGCGGTCACAGCAGCCCGACAGCGGCGCCATCACCGGAGGCTCGTCGGAGTTGGCATTTTTGGCCCTAGAGACCACATTTTTGACGGGGAAGGCATCAGAGCGTAAATAAACTTCGTGTGAACTCATCTAGGGCCTTTTTCGCGGTCGGGGAGATGCTGTGGAGACGAGCGGTGAGAGGTTGCGGGTGACGGTACCCTGGACAAGTTCGGCGTTGGTGAGAGAGGAGTAGAGCATGGTAGAGAGCAAGCGAAGGGCTCTGTAGCTTCGCAGGAGCATCATGAGGCTCGTACTCTACTTCAATTCGCCGACACGGCAGAGAATCAGGCACTCCACTGCCGCAGAGATGCTCAGGCTCAGGAGATCCGAACGGCGGCCACCAGGCGCTGCTAGGGTAGGGTGGCGGCTAGAAGGGGAAAAACGGGGGCACGTGCAGGGATTGGAGCATTATAGGAGCTTGATGCAAGAGTCGCGAAGGAATCTCAGGAAAATCGGGATTGGCGCGGACTCGCCTGTTAGCCAGAGGTAGGCTTGGTCACGGTGAGGAAGAAGGGGAGAGAGTCACTGACCTGTGGGTCCCACTTGGCAGTGACTAAAAGGCACGGGGCCGATTTGCCAGAGAGAGGAGGAGGGAAGGGCAGCGCACGCTGGCAGGCCACGCTGCTGCTGCTGGGTCGGCCTGTAAGCAGAACTAGGCCAAAGAGAGTGAGGGGGAAAGGAAGGGCGCGGCCTGCGGTTGGGCCGAGTGCGCGCTGGCCTGCGGGAGAGGAGCTGGCAGCCAACTGGGCCACCGCGAAGAGGGATGGATCTGGGCCAAAAAGCTACTGCTGACTGATTTGAGCGTTGGGCCGAGTGAGGGGAAAAAAGAGAAAGGGGGAGAGGTCGAGATGGACTCTAGTGCCACTCGGGCCTAAAGCTGGGATAGGGAGATTTTTTGTTGTTGTTGTTTTTATTTCAAAGCCAATTCAAAAACAATTTGAAAAATTGTTTTACAAACAATTTGAATTACTTTGAACTTTTATTAAATCCACACAATGCAATAAACCAATACTCCAAAAATGAATGCACAACCATGTTGCTAAATTCCTTAGATAAATTTTATTTAAATGAAAAATATTATTTTTCCTATATTCTATGAGCACAAAAAATACAAAATTAAATCATTTTAGCTCTATTTCCAAAGGAACAATTTTTAGGGTGTTAGAAATCTACCCCCTTAAAATGAATCTCGTCCTCGAGATTCAAAAGAGACACGGATCCTCTAAGAGAAAACAGGATAAAGATCTTGATAACTCTTTCAACTTTACAACTTGCATACCAAAGGTAAACTCAAATTTTCCATAGAATGTCTATTATTCATAATTGATCAAAGTCCATCTTTACTACTAACTTTTTGACTTACAGCTCAAGGACTTGATAACTTAGCATGGATTTGCCTCCTTAGGTAGGAGTGGACCACCTTGATACTCAATTCTTTTCCCTCATGGTGCGGTTAAGAAAATTTTCCACTGGGTAGCATAGATCACTCCTTTGTGTGCACACAACCATCCATTACCAAGAACCACAGGGATATCGAGTGACTCTAGCACAATGAGATTTACAGTGAAGTTTTCCTTACTTATGACAAGATTGATATTCGAGCAAACCTGATCTGCTTGTATTTCTCCCACTGGGGTTTGAACTAACAAAGTCTTTCTTGTTGGACACTTCACCCGCTCGATCGTCTTTACCAAGTCAGTGGAAATGAAAGAATGTGAAGCACTCGGGTCAAACAGAGCAAAAACTAGCACTGAGTCTACTTGAATATAGCCACCCACCAGTTTAGTAGCTCCTTGAATGTTGTGCCTATCCACTGTTGACGGTCCTTAAGTATCAAATTTAATTATCAAATAAACAAAGAAAAAGATCCAAATGCAACCGACATCCAGACTTAGGGTTTTATTTGACAGAATTCCATGAGTTTTGGTGTTTGTCTATTTCTGCAGGGGGTTATCAGGAAATATGGAAGAAAGGCCCACATGTCGGGTTTACATAGAGATATTAACATGCCGCGCAATTATCCTACATCTAGAAGAGTCCAGAAGCCACGGGAATGAACGGGAGACCGGACAGGCTCGGGGGCAGGGCGCCCGCCCTCCCCCTTGGGCGCCCGCCCTGGCCTCGGGGCCAATCACGGGCAATCTCGCAGATTATGCTCCACCGACCTAAAGGATCAAGGATAACCGTTCAATCAATGTCGGTTTGATCCAACGGCCCACATTCACTTGGAAGGACTATATAACTAGACCCCCTGGCCCCTGGAGGAGAGAGCCTCTCAACCCTAATTCATTATTCATCTTAGGAGAAGAAGCCTCTGATCAAGCCCTAGAGCCACCACATCAATTAGATCTCTAGATTAGCATAGCTACATAGGATTAGAACTAGAAGGAGTCAATCTTTAATTGGTTTCCGGATCTGTCAAGAGGATTCTTGGTAATTCTCTATTGTTCTTCAATTGTTCATCTTTGTTCTTCAATATTATGAATATGACTTTGTTCTACTTCAATATATTGATTATGACTT
>Ga0182004_10003910_pt1 | contig 11910 bp, 5 predicted proteins | sample Sormic07211540_1_FD_120479 | JGI IMG/M metagenome (GOLD analysis project Ga0182004, IMG submission 120479) | Endophyte microbial communities from Sorghum bicolor roots, Mead, Nebraska, USA - 072115-40_1 MetaG | ecosystem: Host-associated > Plants > Roots > Unclassified | place: USA: Nebraska... | reverse complement strand
GAATACTTATCCTGGTGAAATGCTACAATGAGGTGTTTTATCTGTGCACTTGCGGATAGAATAGATTATTTTCTAGAGAGCCTCCATATTTATAAATACCTTTGTACACTCTGGCACCATGCTGGGGATGACAACCTAGTATCTAAGTGGTGTTAGCTAGTGTCAACAACTTCCACCTCTACATATTTCATTTCAATAGAACACTTAGCTATAGGTAATAAAATCTTAAGAACAACTTGTAATGCAAATTTAAGCTAGTCGACCCCACCATTGGGCCTGCTGCCACTCATTTCACTTTAGCTAGATACTAGGATTCAAGAGCAGCAATGTAGGGGTCGACTGATCCCTCCATAGTGCCCTTGGGCAGCTTGCTGTCTCACAATTGCAACATCTAGGATTCCTATGCACATCACACTAGCCAAAGTCTAAAAAGAGTTGGTCCTTTTGCTCATCACCTTAGCATAGGATGATCTTTTTTCATCCTAGATGCTCTTGGGACCAAGCCATCCACACAAACCTACAAAGTGGACACCAAGGCATGCTTGAGTGCTCCCATGGTTCATGAGAATCACTTTGAACATGTCTCCACTTTTACCATTCATCTTTTCTCTTTCGCAAAGCACTAGACATGGGAATCTCTAAAAAAATCAGAACTTTTGGTCCATGCCTAGCCCTCTCTTTATCAGACAACCCAACACAGCCTGTCTAAAGTTCAGGAGGGCTAGGAATGGGGTCGGCTGACCTCCACTTGGACCATCTTTTGAAAAGTTTTGCAAACATGATGCAAGATTCCCTGTCCAAAGTTGAACGCAAGTTCAAAGTGATCTTAGGGGGGATTAGTCGATCCTAAGCTTCGGTGTCTCCACTTGCCCTTCTCCTATACATACCCTTGCAATGTGAGCTCAGTTCCACACCCAAACTAGTAGAATCATCTTGAGCTCACATTATCCTCTCTTCTCACTGGTGTTACAAGCTCTTCTCTAGCTTAGCTTAGTAGTAGCCATAAAACCAAAAACTCAAAAATATTTCCCTTTTCTCTTTTGCATAGTAGTAGTAGTAGGAGCTTGGTTTGTCTCACTTGTAGCAAGGATGAAGAGGTTCATCATCTCCCAGCTCAAGAAAGGTAAGGGTGAGAGTTTTTTCATCGCTCTCACCACTCTGACAAAGAAAGCCATGGGAGAGAGAAGGAAGAAGAAGTGCATCACCAACTTGTGCCATACATTCCTCCATCAAGAGCAAGAGAGCCCAAGAGTGGCCTCATGCTAACCCAAGAGGTGTTGCACAACTTCTACACTCTCCGCTCAAACAGCTTCGCTCACACCACCATCATTGACCCAACACTCTTGGACCAATCAGGTATGACCAATGAATTTAATACCGTCTTTAATACCATTGGATGGGATGGATTTTAGCATATTCATGAACAAGGAATCGAATTGCTTAATCGTGAGTTTCTGTGCACCTTAAAATCAACAAACAATGGGGTGACCTTTCGCATGCTCAATTAGCAAAATCCATAATCCAATCCTGCGCTTTCTTTACTATCGGAGGGTTGTCACTCTCTTTCCTGGCACTAGAATCACCACCATTAGCAATGATAAAATAAAACTCCTTTATGCTGTGGTGTGTAAAAGTTTCACCTATGAAATTGCTAGTGTACTTTTGGCTTAGCTCCATTGGATATCAGAAACCCATTTGCTTCACTCTCTAGTTGCTTGTATTGTTGAATCAATGGGTTTAATTGATACACACTATGTTGAGAACATAACTAAAGAAAGATATCCCATAGATGAACAAATGTTCATTAACATTAGTATGCTAAAAAGAGGTCCAACGGGTGGACGCAAAATGATTTATCATGGCCATACAATCGAAGTTCCTCTCCCTAGTGAGAACATCGGTTGTATGTGCTAAAGAAACTAACCATTAAATTGGATAAGGAGGAGAGAGTCCACCATGTTGTAGGGACGAACATGGTGATAAGAGGGATGGCCCCTGCTACCCACATGGGGTAGGTCGGTCCCTCATATCTTGTAGGGGGAGCTAAGGAAGAAGAGGTGAGCTCCATGGACATTTCCATGGGGGAATGCCTCCCCGTCATGAGCACACTTCAGAAGCGCGCACTCCTCAGCCATGGGATAGGGGAGGTGCCAACAAAGGATGGAGGTGGACAAACTCATCAACAATAGGGGTAACTTACAAGTTGAACAAGATGCTACGTTGCAATTGATGCAACAGAATGGCCAAATGTTGCAAGCGATGCAAAAGGAGGATGGACGTCGTTGGGACGCATGGTTCCTACTCTATCTGCCACCACAGTGAGCAAGAGACAAGCTTGGGGGAGATCCTCTCCCCCACTAAGGTATGTATTCTATCTTGCATTTCATTTTTTTACTTTATTGCATTCAAAATAATAATAAAAAATGTTTGCTTATTTATCTTTACACATATGCTTCATGTATGATATCTTTCTCATGGAGATGATGATGAGTTCCTAGTTAATGTTTCTCTAGTGCTAGTGTACAACTTAGTATTTCTCTAAGTATGGATCACTTAGCTCTTTTAAACCATCATGAATCTGAAAACTTTGTGGGTTGCAAATGCTAGAACTAAGTCTAAGTTGTTGTGAGACAAGAGATAGTAAGATAAGAGCTCTATAATATTGTTCTAAGCATGCATGATTGCTGGAGTTTTATTTTAAATGATCAAAACCTTAATTGTTCCTCCATGGTGATAAATTCCTACCACAAGTCATATAAGCTTCACATATTAAAACCCAGCAAATAGGTTGCTTGCTTGTGTTGAGTGTCGTCAACTCTTGTCGACCCTTGTTAAGAGTTTTATCATGCTTATAAGATCAAGATCACACACACACAACATATACATGCTGCTTCTACACTGGAAGTATGCAGAAACATGCCTTCCATTTCCACAAAAATATAGATGCTCCATGCTCTAAGTGTTAGAGAATCTCTCTAAGCATTGTTTGGTAGACGAGACACAAAAGAAAATGCTAGGCAAAATAATCATCTTTATAGAAATGGACATCATCAAAGTCCATAGTGAAAAGAAGAAGAAGAAGGATGCTAGCCTTGTCTCAATAGTATAGTAGAGAGAGATCTTATCAAATCAAGGAGCAATCTAGTTTACCACCATCATACCACACACTTGCACAATCTTGATCTAGGGCATGACACTCCTCTTCAAGGATCTAAGGTTTGACTTCGCAACATATGCAATGTAAGTATGTTATCTCCTTGTTTCCTACCTTGAGCTCCACATAAGCCTTTTTAGATGTAGGATGACATAGAGAATGCAATTCTTACTATATTCCTCGGTGAGGAATCATACACCATTTGAGCAACTTGAGAGAACCATATGAGGAACATTAAGTTTTCTTCTAAAAAACATTGCAAATCCTCTGGTATGAAACTTGCCAGGAATAAGAAAGTTAGCGCTCTAGTCAAACTATTCTATCTCTCGACCACTTAAGACTAAGTGAAAGCTATAAGCCCCATAGAGGACTAAGGTAATATGGGTGTGTTTCTATTGCTAATTTTTTCATTTCAAGGAGAAGAACTTTGTTGTGCACTTAGTGCTATTGAGATGTTAACTTAGTGACCATACCTGATCCAACTGAGGCCAAGTTTAATTGTTTGCTCGGGACAAGCAAAGGTTAAGCTTGGGGGATCTTGTTGACAGTAATTAAACCATGCTTTTACCCCATCAAAACACCATCAATAGGCCTCGATTTCAAGGAAGATGAGCATAACATGAACATACTTTATCAATAATTGGTTCCACCTGGAAGGAAATCACAAAACACATAGTGACTTGGTACAAATAACTTGGTTCTACATGTACTTGTCATTATTTGGTTGCAGGCACTTAGAATAGTTACTTTTCAGTGTCTAGAAGCTCCATATGAATGTAGAGCAACCAAGATGGCCAATGCACAAACCAACTTCACATTCATCAGTGTCATAGCTTCTGGAGACAATGTACAAAAGATGGGCACAAAAGTGGCATCAGCCGATACCCTCATGAGACCATCTCAGACAGTGACAAACTAACAGGATCCTCCCAACATAGTCCCAAGCAAGTGCCATCCTTGAATCACAAGTGTGTTCCCTCTTAGCGGTGGAAGATGAAGTCACATGGATCCATGGACCAACATTTCCATCAACTGAGGTGACCAGGGGGCCCCACCACTTCATACTCACCCTAGAGACAGAGGATAAAGCCCACAAGCATGGGAGGTGGCCCCACCTATCAGTGGGGGTCGCCAGACCCCCTTACTGTGTCCTCTCAGGCCCACTTTCACTCCACCGACATGGGATGTCTTCTAGAAGACTAGGCTAGGCCCACAGGTCAGTGGATGGGGTCGCTTGGCCCTCTTCCTATGTCCATCCAGGTCGGTTGTCACTCCATTGACTCCCTGCATGCTTCCCATGTGGTGGTTTATCCAAGGCGTCCATCCAAAGGCAGTTTAGAGGTCGGTTTATCTAAGGGTGGAGGTGGAGAGGCATACGGATTGCTGACGTGTCATTGGAGTAGCCCCTACTTAATCTCCCCTATAAAATGTAGGGCGCTCATTAGAGTATAGTCACTTTAACAAGGGTTTTGTCTCCAGTTTTCTCGACTATCCCCCTCACACAAGTAGTAAGGAGTCAGTCTAGCTAAGGCAGTTATCTATTAGGATTAAGTCCACAGGAGTAAAGGTAGACACATAGGAGACTTATACTCACTCGTTGTCCTCCCACCTAGCTAACACTCTACCATTTATCCTTTTGTTTCTTATCTATCCCACTTCCATACTTCACTTACCACCTGCTACCACTCGTGATACTAGATTGAATAGACATAAGGATACCATCTTCTCTTTTATTGAAATCTCCTAGTCCGCTTTCTCTTGGTATAACATAAATAACAATACCTTGGAATACTCATCCTCGGTGAAATATATGCTACATCGATACATTCTGTGCACTTGCAGAATATCCAATAGTTATAGAATTACCCACCTGGCATTTCTAGTGTTGTTGCTAATATCTAGTGACGATGTTAAGAAATACCAACAACGATCTTAGACATGGGTAACGACAAGGACATACCCCTCATCCTTGGTTGTCCTTTCCTTAATATTGTTAATGCATGCATACATGTAGCTTCTAGATAAATCCAATTCCAACTTTGCTAGAAAGAAAGAAACATTTGTTTTTTCTTATGGATCGCCCCTCTCGAATGTCATGTAGGCAAGTAAGAAGCGACCCAAGAAGAAAGAAACGAGAAAGCTCAAACCACCTAAGAACGAGAAAGGATCCAGCAATAAAGAATCAAGATCAAGGAGGGCTTGGCATAAGAAGAATGGGCTATCATCCACAGTATCGTTACCAAAAACTCGTAACAGAGGTAAAGAAGACGAGCCACTAAAGAAGGAACCTACAAATAAAGAAGAACCTCCACGCAAGGAAGAGCCATAAATCTTCAAGTATGATTTAATTGCTTTCATGCACTTCATTTTTTTTAATTAGTTGCATATGCATTTATTACTTAATAGGTTCATATTTAGTTTCCAAATAAAAGGTACTCATAAAGTACCTTGCATTTAGAATAAGTTTTCTTTTAAATAATAATAAAATGCTAAAAACAAACAAACAATAAACAAATGAAATATAGTGATAGGTAAAACAACAATATGATAAAAATAAAAAATAACAATAAAATAATAAAATATAAAAAAGAGATGGGAAATAAATAAATATATATAAATAATAGTAACAATAAATAAAGTAAAAATATATCTATATCTAATATAATAAAATGAAATATATCTAGCTAGTAATAATAACAAAAACTCTATAAAAACTTTATATAAAAAGAGAAAAAACAAAAATAAAAATAAAATTTGTTTTATTAAGTAGTAGTAATCTTAGTAGCAATAAATAAAAAACCACAAGTCACATATATATATATTTCCCTAGATGAAGAAACCACAAAAGAGCCACTTGTTTGTTTTGAGCTTTGTTAGACCTTATTGATCCAAGTAGAGAAACTTGTCATGCTTTTTGATCAAGACCACGTACACATACACCCTCATGGAACTTCTACACTAGAAGTGTGCAACCATGCTCGATATAATTTTGAGACATATATATACAGTTATAGTTTCTCTTTGTTCTCTATGAAAAGAGGAGCATGGGCTACCAAAAAAGAGAGAGAAAGAAAAGAAAGTGCTCTGATGAAAAGAGGACAAAATGTCTCAAGAGAGAGAGGGAGAAAACAATGGATACTATGATGCCTGCTATCAGTAAAAAAAATCCTTGGTAGCCATGCTCTCTCCAATTAGAAATAAGAGATAGAAAAAATCTCAAGGAGTTCCACCAGATATCTACACTTCCACATCTTGATCACTTTGTATGACTTGTTTCTCCTTTTGATCTAAGAGTCTAACTCAATAATATACTCAACACATGTTTGCTTAAGCTTTCCCTACCTATAGCTCCATATAAGCTTTAGCATAAGTATGTTGAGGCTACTACCTTTGGCCTTGGTGAGGTTTATCAAACACCATGAGTGATCGAGTGTTTCATTTGAGGAAGTTAAGCAAGTTTTCTTTCAATATTTTGAAAACCTCTAGAAAGAGTCTTAGCTTCACCAAAGCAAGGTACAAAGTTTCTACCTACTGCACTATCTTACTTTTGCATATTATGAGGTGAAAAGCTATAAGCCCTATATGGTTGAGACTAATGATGGAATTCTGACTGAGCTCAACTCAAAGATAGTAGTGGTTTGTATATAAGTTTTTGCAGCATGTTACATTGAAGCAACTCCTAATCTCAGCATGCTAAAATCATATTTTGCTTAAGGACAAGCAAAAGATTAGCTTGGGGGAGCTTGTTGATGGTCATTAACACCTCATTTCACCATCAACATTTCACCCAATTATAAGTATATCAACATGAATGATAGAATTCTAGTTTATAATTCACCTAGTTCCATATGTCCCTAGAAATTTATTTGCATGTAGAAATAAAACAAAAAATGGTCCAATTGGAGCATAGAGTGATATGTGGACATGACAGGGGAGCAACCTAGCCAAGTGGTCTGGCAGCAGCCACCACATAGGCAGTGCCTGCCCCCTAGGTGGCTCTACCATGTCACTAATCCATGGGATTACCTCCTCATAGCTTTTACATCATCCATCCATGTTAGTTTGATCCAATAGTGAAGGATGGATGTGAACATGGATCCATGGGTCCACCATCATACACTAAGGCTATGCCAACCACCATTCTAACTGGCATTTGGGCATCCACTAACCTTACAACCATAACTAGGGTGCATCTAAGGCCATTGGATGGCAAGGTAGTGGATTCAAGGGGCAGCCACCATCCTTGGCTAGCATCCACCACCCTAGTGTCATCCACCGACCTCTAACATGCCTCTCTAATACGCATACAAGTACCCCCTACTCTCTAGTGCTATAAAAGGAGATCCCAACCTTGAATCAATAAGGATTCTTGACTTCAAGCTCCATATGAGCATTTAGTAATACAGCATAGCTATCTTGTTCTAGCACTAACATTGGCTCTAGCTTAGCTTAGCTCTTCTAGCTTAGAAGTAGTAGCTAGCTAGCAAGAGAAGAAGGGTGTAACATCCCAGCCGAGGGCTTAATAGGATTAATAGGAGACTCATACCAATAAGTTGCAACTTCTTTTCTGGAAGCCCATCTCCCAAGAACTCTAGAGTTAAGCATGCTTGGCCTAGAGAAATTCAGGGATGGGTGACCGGTTGGGATGTACTTCTCGGGTGCACACGAGTGAGGACAAAGTGTGCAGAAAAGACTGGTGTTGGTCTGTGAGGGCTATGTCCTAGAAAAGCTGCCACTTGTAAGCGGTCAAGGCCTCGTGGAGGCGGGATGTTACAAAGAGTTAGGTGGATCCTCTGCCTCAAAGTCTAGAAGAGTCTTCTGGAGTCTTCATATCTGGTATAGATCTTTTATAATTCTAGAGTTCTTACTTAATATAGTACTTTACTTTTAGTACTTCACTTATTAAGCATTTATTTTATGCCTTTAAGTTCAAGTCTTACTCTTGCTTCTATTTATTAGTATTAAGTCTAGGTCTTGTCCTATCGGCATAGGTTATCTAGTTACCTTAGTCATAGCTTTATCATATCTAGTATTTGCTCTATTGTGTGGTTAGGGTGTCTTCTTTGAGCTCAAGTAGATATAGTAAGTTTGTAGATTAAGTGCGGCGCTTAGGCTATATCTTACCTTTAGATATGGCTAGCCCTTAGAATAGTTTATGGTAGCAATAGGTGGTGATAGCCCTATTTGCCTGTGTATTCCACTATGTTGGGGCTAGTTATTAAATCGTAAGGCTCGTTGTGCACTATGTCTAGTTTAATCAAGAGCATGTATGCCTCTTTACTATATAAGGTCATTCTTATTACTCAGTGACTTGGGTACCAATATTACACCCTTCTCTCTCTCTCTAGATCTAAGTAGAGATCAACCTACCTCTAGTTATTGTTAGTTGCCCTAGTTATCCATTGTTATCAATTCCCCGTTCACTGTCCACACTAAATTTATTCATATCCACTCTGATTCACTCACTCATCCTAAAGAACCACCTACCCTGCCTTCCTTTGGGATCAAATAAATTTGACACCTGGTACTCCTAGGCGAAGTGCTACATGATAGTTTTGTGCGTTTGTAGAATCTCTCTCATCCTACAAAACTGTCATCATGTATTTCTAGCATTGGGATTGACAACCTTGCTAAGTGATGCAAACAAATATCAAGAAGCATTTCTAGCACCATTGCTCGGGATAGAGCTAAACTCTATTCTATGTAGTGACGTTAAGAAGTGTCAAAAGAGGGTGTGGCAGCGAGCCTTGGCATGGCATGAATGTTAAATTGTTCCTTAGGGGCATGCACATCCAATGGCGCATTAGATAGGCGCATAAGCCCCTAAGGGCAACAAAAAAATGCCCCCTCAACATGGCCTCAAATTGGGTTTGGGAGCAACAAAGGTGGGGAACATGTCCATGCCTCCTCGCACTACCTCACTCCAGATGGGGAGGGTGAAATGATGAGCGCAACCTTAGCAGATAGTCAGCCACTGGCCACCTGCCAACTACATCTAGCCATGCTACCCTACCCTAAGCTATTGATTGCTTGGGCCCATGTGCTAGTGGGCGGCCTATGCACTTTGTCACAAGGATGGTTGTGACTATAAATAGAGCCCCTCTTGTGCGCTAGGCCCCTTTGGTACCCTAGCAAAGCTACCGCTGCCACCCGTGCCCTAGCTGCACCACCACCATAGTCGCACCCTCAAGCTCAGGTGCACTGGATTGGCCTCCCCGACCATCGTGCCCCCACTAACACGAACCAGTCCCCAAGCTTCGTGACATGGTGAGGAACCCACCAGTATCGATCTCTTCCTCCCTCTCCATCTTTGTTGTGCATGCACTATTTGCCTAAAAGGCCGTTTAGACCATTTAAATGTTATGTAAATGCTACATAGGGGTACACCATTTCTATTTAATCATCAGTTTATCCCATTTAATTGACCGTTTATCCCATTGTAATGGACTGTTTAGCTTGAATAATGGCTAAATGGTAGGTGACTGACTGTTTACCATTTAGCATTTAGGAAAATACTATGTGCATGTGACCTCGCTATAGTCATCTACCATCTCAAGCCACTCCATCATGTCTAGTGCCAATATTGGTCATCATCTGCCATGGGACTGGTGACCTCTCTTGCCTTGTGCCTTCTACACGGCCAGCTAAGCCCTGCAATGCCATTTTTGTCGTACGGCGGCAAGCACCCACCGTTGTCCATGGCATACAATCGCCAGCGCTGACCGCCACCACCCCTAGCTAAAACTCGTCGAGTCCTTTGGTTGTTTGATCCATGATGGACCATCTAGATCGACCCTTGGACTCGATAAACTGGCCCAATCAGCCTCCCAGACTCGGCAGCCATGTGTGTGCCACATCAGTGCCACATGGGTAGAGACTAGTCAACCTTGTCAAAGCCTCTGTATACCCTAGCCATTGTGCAAAAGAGCCCTTGCATTTTATCAAAATCAACCCACAGTCCAACTTCAGTAGGAAGTAATTAGAAATAGGCCCTCACATTTTTTTGGTTTAGCCGCCCCTTTTAGCAAATAGAACTCGCCATCCTAGCTTGGTTGATTTTGTGAGTTAGCCTTTGTTGGTTATGGTTAATCATGTTTAGGCCCTTGATTTCACCTGTTAGTCCCTAGTTTTAGGTTTTCCTAGTAGATAGGTCCATGAAAGGTAGTTTTAGCCATAGTTTCCATGTTTTAGCTTTGTTTGAACCTGTTCTTGTTGCATTTGATTTGTAACAACACAAGTTATGTGCTGGCAGCAATGTTTACCATGTTCTATGATTCTGAATTTTGATATAAATGTTGATTTGATTAATGTTTGTTAATACCATTTTGATTAAAAGCAACTTAGGTTTATACTTTGGTCTTTTATAATAAATGTTAACTTGCCTAATGTCAGCATTAATACCTTTTTAATTATAACCTGCTTAGATTAACCTTGAAACATATAATGATTAGTTGAGATGCTCTCTCTTACTTTTAATTTCTAGAATAGATGTTTGAATAATGACATAACTAATATGAAATATTTTTGAATAAAATATGACTAAGTTTTTGTCTAGGTTTATAATTCAATTTAATTTGGATTAATTAAACTTAGGATGTTTCTCTAAAATGTCCATCACTTGTTTTGATAACTAAAATAGAACAGCTTATAGTCTATCTTCTCTATTATGTTGCAAGCATCTCGATAGTCGTGTCCTCTTTAACTGTAGCTCTATTGTTGATCATTCTTGCACTCTAGAGGTTGTAGTAGTGAGTCATTCTTTTAGTATGCTCTTTTCAATGCTTCTCTTTTTATTGATGTGTTTTTCTTAGTCATGTATGTTTGTTTGTCTATCTGTTTTGCTTTGTTGCTATGAGTAGAAGAAGAGTGGTTCATTAGCACTAAAAACTAGGAGCTCAGGCTTAGCTTTGTAACACCCCTGGTGTTGGCCTTGCATGTTCTCACTTGCATTTCATGATCATGAGCATCATCTATCCATTTCATGGGCATAAGCATATGAAGCTTATTTTGTTTATGCATGATGACACATTTGAATGCTTGATTTATGCCATGTATGTTTGTTTTCATGAGTGATTAGTGCATAAAGTTGATTAATTGTCACTAGGGCTCCTCTACTACACTTAGGACACAATTTAGAACAATGTTCATGTTGGTCACTTAACCTAATTATGCTCTTAAGTCATGGTTGACCTAGTTTGACCCCAATAGAGTGGTTTTCAAAGGCCTTTTATGAAATCAGTTTTAGATTGCTTGAATGTTGATGCACCCTAAAGCAAAGTTGTAGAGAATTTCATAAACAACAAACTTTGTTTAATGACCATCTAACGAAAATGTGTGCAACTTACTCAAAATTGGCTCACAATGCAATCTTGGGGGTTGTTTTGACACTTAGCAAAATTTTGTTAAGTGTTGGCTCTAACAACTTTAGGGTAGGGGTATTTATAGCTCTAGCCCAAGGATTAATTGGCTTGCAAAATTATTGAGAAGATTGTGAGATAGTGTGTCACACCCATATTTTAAGAACAAAATAGGATGCATAAAAGACTCATATGTGCCCCAGGAAATAGTCGCACACATAAGTAGACAAATCTCAAATGTACCATTGCAGTGTTTATTACCTAGCGGAATATAATATATCACATAGTCTCATACAAAAATGATAGCATAAAGTAAACAACGCTCTCGACAGAAGCTCCACACAGGGACACTGTTGACTGGTTGACTCCAAACCTAGTACTCATAACGGTAATCCTCAT
>Ga0182004_10003909_pt1 | contig 11911 bp, 12 predicted proteins | sample Sormic07211540_1_FD_120479 | JGI IMG/M metagenome (GOLD analysis project Ga0182004, IMG submission 120479) | Endophyte microbial communities from Sorghum bicolor roots, Mead, Nebraska, USA - 072115-40_1 MetaG | ecosystem: Host-associated > Plants > Roots > Unclassified | place: USA: Nebraska... | reverse complement strand
CGAAATTGACGAGACGAATCTTTTGAGCCTAGTTAGTCCATGATTGGACAATTTTTGTCAAATACAAACGAAAGTGCTACAGTGTCGATTTTGCAAAATTTTTTGGAACTAAACAAGGCCTTACTTCCCAGAAAGTTTTGCAAAATTTTTCACATTCTCCGTCACATCAAATCTTTAGACGCATGCATGGAATATTAAATATAGACGAAAATAAAAACTAATTTCACAGTTTGGTCGAAATTGATGAGACAAATCTTTTGAGCCTAGTTAGTTCATGATTGGACAATATTTGTCAAATACAAACGAAAATGCTACAGTGTCCATTTCCCAAAATTTTTCAGAACCCAAAAGTCAAGCGCACTTCTGAACCAGTCGATAATGTGTCAGGTCTTTCACAAGCGGGGCATTTGTCAAGGGTACCCACTTTACCCATGCTATTTATCCTTGCCATTGACCCTTTACAAAAGATGTCTTTTGAGGAAAAAGAAGCATACAGAAAACATGATATGTGCCTTATATTAATTATATATATCTTTAAAGAAATATTAGTTATACTAGTAAAAATGCTCGTGCATTGTAGGATTATAATTTAATTACTATATTGTCGGCGATGAGAGTGGTAGCATGACAGAGCCGCGTGTGAGCATAGCAGCCACTGCGAGAAGACTTAAACCGGTAGCACGATAGGTACGGCAGCACACATGTGCAATCTCACCAGAGCCACGACCAGGCAGCATGTGCCCCGACGCACCGGCCACCGTGCAAACTTGGGCTAGCACTGCATAGTGTGACAAGGTGGGCAACACAGTGTCCGTATGGACATGGCTCATATGATTGTGCGGGGGGCATGGCCTGACAGCCATGGTTGAGCCAACTTGCAACCTTAATAGTGTCCTTAGCAATCGAGAAGAGCAGTGTCATGGAGAAGACATAATTATGCTAGCGATAACATAGTGGTTTGTAGAGATAGCCTGAAAGTAGCTAGATATCATTAGGGTTTGTTGATTGCTCTACTATTGGTCTACCTAACACCATGTGTAAGCTCTCACATTTTCATAACACTTGATGTATCCTCTGTCTTAACTCGTCATTATTGTTTTTTACACCCTTTTGAGAGCCCAACAATGAGGAGTATATTCCAAATGGATGAAATTTAAAAGAAAATAATATATAAACTATGGAAAGAAAACTCATAAGGGATGCAAACATGAGAAAAAATAGCAAATAAATACCACGAAACCAAAAAACATGGGGACCAAAAAATAAAAAGGAAAAATGGATAGACGCAAAAACCGACCAAAAGAAATCAAACCAAAAAAAGATCGTCCAAACCTAAAAAAATCATATGTAGAGTGGATGATTTTTGCGCTAGTAACAAGCGAGATCTAGAGCGCCCCGTGACAATGTATTATTTTCTTTGCAAAATCATATTGCTATTGTTTTATATATAAGATGAACGAACCCATGCCCATGAGTCACAACCAGAATTTTCATATTCTCCTAGTGATGTGGGCTTCTTTTAATATTTTAGCATTCAAAATTTAGTACAAACTTTTCCTACTAAGTGTCTTCTAGCAGGATTCCCTAGTACTATGAGTAGTGGTAGCGATTTGCTACTAATTTAAAACACTAGGAGAACTCCACTATTTTAGTAGTGAGTACTCAAAAAGGGATTTGTGTCCTATTATTAGGACTTTTCCTCCATATTACTAAAATATGTTTTATTTAATGGTACTCTTGTCCTAGCTGTATTCACACAAGTGTTGGACATGTATTGGGACTAGGATTCCAAAATGTGATAGCTATGGACAATATAAAACGTGAGAGCTATAGACAAACCTGAAAGGAGACTGTTTCTAAATCTAATGGAGTTAGTGGAAAACGGACAAAAAAATAGATAGATGAAAAAATAGACTAAGATTTTGCTTCTTTATTATTAGATATAGAATATAGATACAGATATCCACGGTGTCTGATAATAAAAGGAAAAAATCTATTCCCCCCCCCCCTCAACTTTCACGAAAGTTCGCTTTTCCTCCCTCAACTCTAAAACTGGGCAAGCCATCTCCTTCAACTTTTTAAACCGTATATTTTACCTCCCTGGGGCGGTTTCGAAGGTTGTTTTGCTATAGTGAACGGTGGTTTTGCTACAGTCCGGTGGTTTTATCTTTTTCTTTTTAATTATTTTGGTTGAATCTTTGAAAAATTATAGTAAATCACAAAAAATCATGAAATGGAAAATCCAATTTTTTTGACTCTGCATAAGTAGATCTACACAGTAAGCATATAATATAGTATGCTTTAGTATAAAGTTTTTGCTATAATGGTTTTGTCTTTTTCTTTTTTATTTATTTGGTTGAATCTTTAAAACATCATAGTAAATCATAGAAAAATTATAAAATAGAAAATCTAATTTTTTTGGACTCTACATGAGTATATATACCATATAATATAGGTATGCTTTAGTCCAACAAAATAATCATAGAAGATGCAGCTATGAATTATTTCATTTAATTACAGAAGCATAGATCTAAAGCTACACCAAAATATTTATACTAAAGCATACTATATTATTTATTTACTGTGTATATATGCTCATGTGGAGTCTAACAAAATTGGACTTCTTATTTTATGATTTTTTTCTGTAATTACTATGTTTTTTCAAATATTTAGCCGAAATAAATAAAAAACAAAAAGACAAAATCTTTCTAGCAAAAACTTTGTAATAAAGTATACCATATTATATATTTATTATGTTCATCTACTTATGTGAAGTCCAATAAAATTAGATTTTCTATTTTATGATTTTTCTGTAATTTACTATAATTTTTCAAAGATTCAGTCGAGATAATTAAAAAAAGAAAAAGACAAAACCACCATCACTGTAGTAAAACCACCATTTACTATAACAAAACCGCCTTCAAACCCGCTCTAGGGAGGTAAAATGCATGGTTTAAAAGTTGAGAGAGGAAAAGCAGACTTTTCCATAATAAAAAAACATCATAAGCCCAAACGAAAGGCTTAGGCTTAGCTTTTCGGCCCATGGGCCATTTCACAAAAAAAAAATTACTGCGATCCCTCGCTCAAACCGGGCCTTGACTGAATATTGCTTGATCTTTCCTCCTATATGAAGAAAAAAAAATTCCCTCAAAAAATGAAAAGGGGAAGCAGAATAATTGCTTCAGCAAGCAACTGACGCTGCGAGCTTTGCTGTAGGTACCTGTCGACGTTCTTCATCATGGACGTGGCATCGACGATCCCGTTCCAGGGCCTTGCCTACCTCGTCACCGGCGAGGTCAGGGAGAACGCCGCGTACAGCATGCTGGGCGTCCTACGCCTCTGGCGTCTCCGCAGGGTGAAGCAGTTCTTCACCAGGCTCGAGAAGGACATCCGCTTCAGCTACTTCTGGATCCGCTGCGCGCGCCTCGTCGCGGTCGGTAACCATCCACATCCACCTAGCTTAGATTGAAGAACCTACCACGTTGATCACCGCGCAATTTCCATGTTCCGATGACTGAATTCTGAATCGTTTGGCTGTGCGCCGTGCGTGCACGTTCAGGTGACCCTGTTCTTGGTCCACTGCGCCGGCTGCCTGTACTACCTGATCGCCGACCGGTACCCGCACCGGGAGAAGACGTGGATCGGCGCGGTGATCCCCAACTTCCGGCAGGCCAGCCTGCGGATCCGCTACATCTCCTCCATCTACTGGTCCATCACCACCATGACCACCGTCGGCTACGGCGACCTGCACGCCGAGAACACCGTCGAGATGATCTTCAACATCTTCTACATGCTCTTCAACCTCGGGCTCACCGCCTACCTCATCGGCAACATGACCAACCTCGTCGTCGAGGGCACGCGCCGCACCATGGAATTTGTAAGCACTGCTCGCTCTTGCTATTTACTGCTATGCAAAATGAATGACACGGCTTGCATTTGGATGATGGATGCAGAGGAACAGTATCAGGGCGGCGTCGAGCTTTGTGGGCCGGAACCACCTGCCGCCACGGCTGAAGCAGCAGATCCTGGCCTACATGTGCCTCAAGTTCAGGGCCGAGAGTCTGAACCAGCAGCAGCTCATGGACCAGCTACCCAAGTCCATCTGCAAGAGTATCTGCGAGCACCTCTTCGTGCCGGTCGTCAAGGACGTCTACCTCTTCAACGGGGTCTCAAGAGAAATGCTCCTGTCCCTGGTCACCAAGATGAAGCCGGAGTACATCCCGCCCAAGGAGGACGTGATCGTGCAGAACGAGGCTCCGGACGACGTGTATGTCGTCGTCTCCGGCGAGGTGGAGGTCATACTGTTCAACGGCATCGATGAGCACGTGAAGGCGACGCTGGGGACACGGGACATCTTCGGCGAGGTGAGCGCGCTGAGTGACCGGGCGCAGGCCTTCACGTTCCGGACGAGGACGCTGAGCCAGCTGCTGCGGCTGAAGCAGGCCACTCTCAAGGAGGCCATGCAGAGCAGGCCCGAGGACAGCGTCGTCATCATCAAGAACTTTCTCAAGGTTACCACTTACCAGTCGTCTCACAGCTATCTGCAAAAGTCTGAAGAAACTGCACCGTGCTCTGCGCTGCAACTGGTGATCACTGAAACGGTTCCTTTGCTTGCCTCCGTGTGTGTTGCAGCATCAGGTCGAGATGCATGGCATGAAGGCCGATGACTTGCTGGGAGACAACACTGGCGAGCACGACGACGACGCGAATGTGCTGACGGTCGCCGCGATGGGAAACAGCGGCTTACTCGAGGACCTCCTCAGGGCAGGGAAGGACGCTGACGTCGGCGACGCCAAGGGCAGAACAGCACTGGTAAGCGAACATACAGCCAAATTCAGGACATTCTGCATCCATGCACAGCACGACCATTTTGATCCGGACGCTGTTGTTGGCGACGCCACACGCAGCACATCGCGGCGTCCAATGGGTACGAGGACTGCGTGCTGGTGCTGCTCAAGCACGCGTGCAACGTGAACATCAAGGACGCACAGGGCAACACGGCGATGTGGAACGCCATCGCAGCGGGGCACCACAAGATCTTCAACATCCTGTACCACTTTGCGCGCGCGTCCAACCCGCACGCCGGAGGAGATGTCCTGTGCTTCGCCGCGCGCCGCGGCGACCTCGGCGCGCTCCGGGAGCTCCTCAAGCTCGGCCTTGATGTGGACTCGGAGGACCACGACGGCGCCACCGCGCTGCGCGTCGCGATGGCCGAGGGACACGCCGACGCGGCCAGGTTCCTGATCATGAATGGGGCCAGCGTGGACAAGGCGAGCCTCGACGACGACGGCTCCGGCTCTGGCGCCGCGCGGCTAACAATGTCGCCGACCGAGCTGCGCGAGCTACTGCAGAAGCGGGAGCTCGGCCACTCGATAACCATCGTTGACTCGCCAGCGGTGATCCCGGACGGCGGCTCGTCGGGGCACAGCCGTCCAGGAAGATTACAGGGCACAAGCTCGGACAACCAATGCTGGCCTCGGGTGAGCGTATACAAGGGTCACCCTTTCCTCAGAAACCGCAGCTCTGAAGCTGGCAAGCTGATCAATCTGCCTGGCACCTTGGAAGAATTCAAAGCCATCGTCGGTAGGCGCGGAAAGCACAGTTCATTCAGTTAATTGCAGCTGCAGTGACATTGAAAGTATGCTATTGTGCTTTCCTTTTCTTCAGGTGAGAAATTGAAAGTTGATGCGAAGAAGGGTCTGATCGTGAACGACGAAGGAGCGGAGATCGACTCCATCGACGTGATCCGGGACAACGACAAGCTGTTCGTGGTCACCGAAGAAGATCTGAGGAGGCTGGCATCAATGGACTCGCTGTCTTCTTCATAGCGTTTGTAGATCCAGGTTTTGTCATAGCAGCAGTCACACACGGTAGATGTGCATCCAACCAAGAGTATTGTATGTTGAAATAACCGAGTCATCTCTATACATGCAATTACGACACATATCTACTCATGCAAGCTATATATCCACGTCAACAAGCCACATTATTATCCACTAACAAGTATTTATTTTATCCACGTTAGCAATACCATACAATCCGCAAAAAAATTATTTACAATACCCACGATGACACGTGGGATATGCTTTTTTTGAGACCACGCCAAGGTGCGTATTTCATTAAGCAGGAAGCAAAGTTTAACAGAGAACACGGCAACAACCGTTGCCAGCCTTGAAGACTGAGCCTAACACTACTCGAACTCGCAGCCCAGATTTACATTGAAACTAAAAGTTCATAAGCAGCCTAGTACAGAAAGCTAGGAACAGCGGGCTAACGTCTCGCCAGTAGCACCGAGAGGTGCTTATTCCTGGCCAGGCACCAAGTCTGAGCTTCGTCCAAGGTGGCATCAGCTAGTTGGAGGAGCGTTCTGGTCGCCCTGTCAAAAGTCCGTGCATTCCTTTCTTTCCACAGCATCCAACCAAGCAGCATTGACTAGGAGTCGAACTCTCGTCGGAGGAGCTTGGGGATCAGTTTCCTTGACCGCAGCCACCACTCAAAACCCCTCTCCTGGCCTACCTGCAGTGAAACATGTATCCTGTCCAAGCAGATTTGCCATACCTGGCGACTAAAGCTGCAGCCAAGTAAGATGTGATCCATTGTCTCCAGTTCTTGGAGGCACATGACACAGTCGTTCGCCGTCTGTAGGCCATGACGGAAACACCGATCTCCGGTCCAACAACGTCCATGGAGAACCAACCAGAAGAAGAAATGAACCCGTGGTGGGGCAGCCGTTTTCCACAGTGCTTGGCGCCAAGCACTGGCGAGGAGCCGAAGAACATAGCTCCATACGCATATGCAGCAGAGTAGGTTTGATCTGCCATGAGTTTCCACAGAAAGGTGTTTGGATGATCTGTAAGCTGCACCTGTTCGATCATGTCGCATAAGTGTGCAAACTGCACCATAAGCTGTAGAGTGGGCGCTGTTCGGATATGGCTGACCCAAGTATTTGTTGAGAAGACCTGCTGCCACGGTCGTCGTAGCCCGTCTTCCCGTCTTCTAGCAGACACCAAAGCAGAGACCAACGGGGCGATCTCGTCGACGCACTTTCCTTCTAGCCATCGATCGGTCCATAAGAACGTGGATTCGCCATTGCCAATCTGCAGAATTGTGGCCGCACGAAAAAGAGCAAACACACGTTGCTCCCTGCATGCGGTTTGCTGCCCACGCTGTCTATCCTTCCAGACCCATCTCACTCTGAGAGCTATCCCTGAACGTCGGAGGTCAGAGATGCCTAGGCCTCCCAATTCCTTAGGCCTGCTGACTTTGGTCCAGGCCACCTTGCATTTTCTAGCGGCAACAGCGTCTGCACCTGCCCAAATGAAAGCACGGCGCAGTCGATCAATGGAGTCCAGTGCCCATGGCGACAGTCCTAGGGCAATGGATGTATGAATGAGTATGGCTGATAGGGTCGATTTCACCAGAGCCGTTCTACCTGCTTCATTGAGTAATTGACCTTTCCACCCTGGAATTTTTGAAGCAACTTTATCAATGATATGCTTATCGTATCTTATAGTCATAAACTCCACTAGTCTTCTATCTCAACATACAAGTTATTAACATCTACAATCTCCTACTAAATGTCACGTCATCTCTAGCTACTAATGTTTAACTTTTTAATGTAAGGTATCTACGCCGTCTCCATAATTACTATTTTTAATAATATAAAAGATATACAAGATATCCATATATTGCAATTTGTTTTATTGTTCCATCGTTTTATAATTCTAGTTCTTTTTTAGATAATGGATATAAAAATCCGGCCTCTACATCCAGGAATGTACACAACCAATTATTACAATTTTTAGATATAAAAAGAAAGAGCAAGCCATGGTCTTTAACAGTGACCAGGATGCTAAAATAAACTGTATAAATGCTTCCGTCCTTTATTTGAAATGTCTAAGGCAATAATCTCCAACTTTTTGCTTATCGCCGAAAGGATGGCTTTAGCTTGCTCATCACGCTGCAGCGGTGCCCAGAAGCGAAGCCAGAATGCTCCCCTGAAAATAACCTGCATAATAGAGTTAGTTTTGAGTTCGTTAAAGATAACATCATTCCGGCATCCCCAAATAGCCCAACAAATGGTAGAACTAGAATTAGTTGTTTTAATGGACTCTTTCATTGCGTTGCCTAATTTTGATAAGAACCGATGCAAGCAGTCACCCAGGAGTGGAGCTAGTTTAGCAGGAGCAGAGCCGCAGAGGAGTGGGCAGCAGCGTGGTTCACGATGGCCATGACACCGCTGGAAGAGGCACGTTTGATGGAAGCAAGAAGGCAGAAGTGCAGAACCACCCCAGATGATATATGAGGGAGTTCGATGAATTCCCTGTGCCGAGGCCATTGCACGTGTATATGATGCTGTTGTGGCAAGGAGTCGCAATAGCTACAAGGGTTTGGCCAGTGGAAGAGGACTAGGAGTCAGCCTCGTGGATAGGCGCGGACGAAAAACTCAGAACTTGCTAGCTCGCTCGACTTACTTATTAGTTATTCGACTCGTTTGAATTTTTAATTAATAAGCCAATTCGGTTAATTAACGAGCAAGGTTGAGTCAACTCGCGAGCCAAAACAACCCAAGATAATTCATATAACAACAACAACAACCCATATATATCTCTCGGTCAGTCCATATATCCCGATTAAACACTAAAATCCTATATCAATAGAGACCATGGCCCCAACCAATCACATCACCGGCCTACCCCACAACATCATATTCATGCAAAATTCATATGTATTTTGTTTCTTTCATTTTAATATGCATGTGATTTGTTTATTGCTAATTTGCGGTTATAATCTCTGTGTATTGTGTTTTTATGTTTTGGCTCGCGAGCCAAACAAGCTCAAGCTCATTAACAAGTCAAGTCGAGCTTATCTTCTAACTCGTTTATATAATAAGCCATAACGAGTCGAGCCATAATGAGATAAGCTATAATGAGTGGAGTCGAGCTGACTCGATATCCGAGCCCTACTCGTTGATGAGGCTGAATTTGAGCGGTGCCTCCATGTTTTGATTTTCTAGGAGTAAAATTTTCTCTCTACTCTCTTTTAAGCATTACTCCCCCAGTCCTCAAATACAGACGTATCCAAGCAACTTTAGGATATATTATGTGGTGAAACAAATGTTGTATGTAGCCCTATTGGATTACCATATTTGGATCGATATATATATATATATTAATGGTAGGTATGCATGTGAATGTTGTTCTTCGAAGGGTACATCTAGAATTCCTTATAATTTAGGACAAATTTGAATGCTTGAAGAGAGAGAGAGGGTAGAATAATCATAGATTTGGTAAGTAATTAATCTAAAACTGTCAAATATGCTCTAGCAATGTCAATAATTGCTCATTCCCAGCGAGACCGGCCTAAAAAAACTCTCAAATATGTATATATTGGGAGTCAGAGTGAGACTGGCTTTTCACATAAGCAAGGTAGAGGGCTTATTTGGTTCCTCTTGCTAAATTTTCGCCAGCTAAAACTACTTTAGCTAGTCTTAGGTGACTAATAGGACTAAACAATTTTAGCTTTTTTTTAGTTAGTGTGTTTGGAAATTTAACTATTAAAATGACTAAAATTTGGCTCGCTAAAATTTAGCAAAAGAGGACCAAACGGACCCTAGAACCATTCGCACCCTAATTATTAGACCGAGGGATTCAAAAAGACCATCAGTTAGCTAGCTTATTTTTATCTCATCTCTCATGTTTATCCTTGAGAAAAAACCAAACTTGCATCTCCACCCACCCAACATATGCATGTATTTTCTCTCCATTCCAAATTGGAAGTCATTCCAAAAATCTTGGAGAGACAAAGAATTTTCACATTTGACTAAAATTTTAGAGAAAAATACTAAGATTTGTAACGTAAAGTGAGTATACTATGAAAATATAATTAAGGAAGAATCTAATGATATTTAGTTGCTATCATAATAATAATTATTTTATCATATAAATTTGGTCAAACTTAGAAAAGTTTGACTCTCCAAGATTCTTGGAATGACTTATAATTTGAGATGGAGGGAGTATGTAGAAGAAAACAAACTGGAGTTGCAAACGGACTAATAAACGGCCTTGAGAGCTAGTATTTTCTGTGCCGATCGAAGTATACTAGTATTAAACTGTTGACCGTACTTACTTTAACAAACCACCTGATTTATTAGAGGCGGGCATAGATTAACTCTGACCTGTGCGGGTGTGCCCGCCTCCACTTTAAAACAAGAAAGAACGTTACATCACGCACACACGCGCACCAAAGCCAGAGCCCAGCACACGACAGTCGACACCACCACCACAGCGCGCACACGCACCGAGCCGCGCGCACACGCACCTCGCGGCGGGAGCGATGGGGAGCAGCGGGGGCAGCAGCGAGCACTTCCTGCGGCAGCTGAGCTCGAGCGACGGCGGCGGCAGCGCGCCGCACCAGCTGGTGCAGCGGGAGTGGGAGTGCGGCGGCGGCGGCACCGGCAGCAGGCGCGGGTCGCGGCGCTGGTCCAGGACGAAGAAGGCCAGCAGGGCGCGGGGACACCGCCGGTTCTGCAGGACGGAGGAGGCTGCGGCGGCGGCTGCGGCGGGGCGGAAGCGGGTGATGGTGGTGGTGGACCAGAGCTCCGGCGCCAAGCACGCCATGATGTGGGCGCTCACCCACGTCGCCAACAAGGGCGACTTCCTCACCCTGCTCCACGTCCTGCCGCCGCAGAGCGGGAGCGGGATCGGGACCAGCGTCGGCGGCGGCCGCGGCGTTGCGGAGGACGCCTCCGCGCTCGCCAACTCCCTCGGCGCGCTTTGCAAGGCCTGCAAGCCTGAGGTGCGTCTGCTTCTTCACTCATGCGCAGCTACAAGTTTGTACAAGCTGTCCACAACGTTACACTACAGCACGCCTCCACTGTTTTCTACAGGCCTGCAACTCCCACACATTTTGTTTCAGAACCTTCAGTTACATTGAACTGAAGAGATAGGTGTTTGACACTTTGACATTCTCTTTTAGGAGCTTCATTTGATTTGGCAAATATAGATATTGATTTGGAGTTCGTTGTAGGAATTTTGAGCATGCCATGAGGTGTTCAACAATGTGCATTATGACCTTAATCTGCGCTAACAATCGTAAGGCATGTTTTCTTTGTAAAAAACTAAAAATGAATTGATTCCTGTAATATACATATACAACTTCTATAAAAATTCCTGCGTTCCAAGGGAGACATAAGTGACTGAACTTTCAAGCTCACAAGTTAAGAGAGCTGAACCCTGATGGAAATAAAAAAAATGCTACCTTTACCGAGTTCGTTAGTCCAAACTCAAAAGCTTTGCTTCTTTATGCAGTGCATGCGGTGAAATTTGTACTTACAGAGTCATGCGGTTGGTTGGTCCTGTGGCTTTTTTTTCTTGGATCAAGTTGTTTGGGTTCTTGGGCCACTGGCTGCCTGGACGCAAGAGTTATGCGAGTAGGTGGCTGTGGCTAGATCAGATCCGAACGTTCATGAAAAGAGATGGCATCATAGCTACCCTTTTATTGATGGATCATGGCAGGCCTAAAGCTAAAAAGGGGTCTCAACTTCCTAAAAAGCAAGATGCTCAGAGTTTTATCCTGATCACACAAACAATTGAGAAAGAAATGCCTTTATTAGGAACTACTAATAACAAGTACTGTACAGTCTCTGCACAAAATTTCCTGAGCTTGTTTACTTAGGAACTAATAACAAGTACAGTCAAACTGTAACTTTTTCCCCTCTTCCCCTTTATGCCTTATCGTTTGTTTGTACTCCCTCCGTCGTCATTCTAAGAATCTTGGAGAGTCAAAGTTTTTCAAGTTTGACCAAATTTATATAGCAAAATAATAAGATTTTTTGTAGCAACCAAGTATCATTAGATTCTTTGTTAGTTATATTTTCATAGTGTACCCATTTTATGACATAAATCTTTAT
>Ga0182004_10003908_pt1 | contig 11914 bp, 10 predicted proteins | sample Sormic07211540_1_FD_120479 | JGI IMG/M metagenome (GOLD analysis project Ga0182004, IMG submission 120479) | Endophyte microbial communities from Sorghum bicolor roots, Mead, Nebraska, USA - 072115-40_1 MetaG | ecosystem: Host-associated > Plants > Roots > Unclassified | place: USA: Nebraska... | reverse complement strand
TTTAGTCGGAATTGACGAGATGAATCTTTTGAGCCTAGTTTGTCCATGGTTAGACAATAATTACCACAAACAAACGAAAGTGCTACAATATCGTGAAATTTTTTCCTTTATAAACAAGGCCCAAGCCAAATGAGAGAAAATCGCTCTCAAACCCTAGGCATTGTTTTCCTAATTTTTTTCATAAATTTTTTCACATTCTCCATCACATCGAATCTTGCGACACATACGTAGAGCACTAAATATAGATAAAAAAAATAACTAATTATACAATTTACCTGTAATTTGTAAGATATATCTTTTAAGCCTAGTTAGTCTATAATTAAACAATATTTGTTAAATACAAATGAAAATATTATTATTTCTATTTCATAAAATTTTTTTAAAGTAAACAAGGCCCTAGCAAGGAGACCTCACCTGCAATCCAAACACGTTCTTGGCTTTGTTTAGTTCATACTTAAAAATCAAAAAGTTTTCAAGATTCTCCGTCACATCGAATCTTTCGACACATGCATGAAGTATTAAATATAGACGAAAATAAAAACTAATTGCACAGTTTACCTGTAAATCGCGAGACGAATCTTTTGATTCTAGTTAGTTTATAATTGGACAATATTTGTCACAAACAAACGAAAGTACTATATTAGCGAAATTCAAAATCTTTTCGCGACCAACCAGTAGACCCCGCCACTCATCATGAGGGCACTCCCAATGATGTAGTTTTTGTAGGTAGTAATTTTTATAGAAAATATATATAGAAACTATGATCCCAATAAATAGTTTTTATTTAATATTTTTTTACCCAATCATATTCATTCTCTCTTCATTTTTAACCAATCATATCACTTTATGTCTTGAATTTTGTGTAGATATGGTTTTTAATTTAAACTCGATTTCTCTAATTTTTGCTCTCTTTCTTCAATAAATCTCTTGCCACATCAACAAAATATTTAAATAACATTATAATTATAATTAATGTCTATAGAAATTAGTTTTTACGAGTGTCACGATTCCTCGACACGAGCGTTGTCGTTATTTCTGGTGGGCCCCGTCGTGCATGTACCCACGTGTCATCCAATGACGCCGTTCTGTGCCGTCCCATCTGGCCTCCTTTCTCCAAGCACTTCATAGAGCTGCAGGCTGCAGCTGCCCACTACCGCACGGTGCGGCCTCGCCGAGAAAGCACCACCATCGCTCCGGTCCCCATGGCCCCCACCGCTGTGGATCCCGGTCCCACCGGCCACCTCTTAGCGCCTGCGGCGGCGCCGGTTGTCGTGGCTGGAGGAGGGGATGGCGGTGATGGACCGCTGGAGGTGGTGATCAATGTGAGCAGCAGCGACACCGACTCCGATGCCCCCGGCGCCGGGGCTGGGAAGAGGTCGCGGCCAGTGGCGGGACGAGGTGGCGGCAGGGATCGAGAGGAAAAGAAGGCCAGGATCCTGGCCGCTGCCGCCACGGTCCCAGCCGGCTTCCTGGAGCCGCTCCCGCCACCACCGCGGGTGAAGTTACTGCCCCCGCCGGCGCCGGGAAGGAGCGTAACGAAGCAGTTCTGGAAGGCCGGAGACTATGTTGGCAAGTCGGATCACCTGCTTGCGGTCGAGCATTCTGGTAACAGCTCGCAACATTATCGGCATCATTGTTCCCTCCGATGGGTGGCGAAGAAAAGTCTACTGTAGTAGGAGCTGGGCTACTGAGCTGCGTGTCGTTTTTTCGACAAAATAACTAAAAAATAAAGAATGTGTTTGTCTATTCCTTCTTGGATATTCTTCTGAGCATGCACATATTTTGTCATGACACGCTCTGATCTGAAACTCGTGTGTGTGATCTTGTATCCTTTATTTATAGCTTACCTTCCATATGACCTTACCATATTCAGTTGTTCTGTCTTTGCTATCGTCAGATTCTGGAATGGATCATGTTCGTGTGCATCCCAAATTTCTACATTCCAACGCGACAAGCCACAAGTGGGCACTAGGAGGTATCTTCCATTTCAAGCGTGCGCAAACAAGGAGGCATTTTGTTTTTTTTTTTCTCCCTTGCCTTGTTGGCTATAACTGTTGCTTGATTATGATGTCCTGGTTGATTTCACAGCTTTTGCCGAGCTGCTGGACAACTCTCTTGACGAAGTATGTGTGCTTGAAGATTCAATTTCTTCAGGTTTGAGGTGTTGTTCTTGGGGCCTTGTGTGCTTACCTCGTGGATGTTTGTTTGCAAGGTTGTGAACGGAGCGACATATGTTCACATTGACATGATGGAAAGTAAGAAGGATGGAACTCGAATGCTGCTTGTTGAAGGTGCGAGGAAACCATCCCATCTTGTATGGATGACTTGGCATGCTTTCATGAACTGATTGCAGAAGTTCCTTTTAAGAATATATTGGATGAAATTCATAGCATGCTTTTCTACTAGATTTGATTGTAAAAACTTTTCTATCCTTCACTCCAAAAGTAAATCACAGTGTCATAGGATCCTAGCATTTTCTTTTTCACAAAAATGTGTTTCTGAAGGTTACAGATGTAGTGATAACGTTGCGCATCATTGTCTATCTCCTACCTTGTTTAATTTCATTCTGAATTGTTGACAGACAATGGTGGGGGGATGAACCCAGATAAGATGCGTCATTGTATGTCCTTGGGTTATTCTGCAAAGAGCAAAGTCAAGAATACCATTGGACAATGTAAGTTTATTGTTTCGAATCCTGTTTGTTATCTTCTGACCACAACACAACACAGAGATTCAGTTTGCTTACCCTGCTTCTTTGCAGATGGAAATGGTTTTAAGACAAGTACGATGAGACTTGGTGCTGATGTCTTAGTGTTTTCACGTAGTCGTGGTATTAAAGGAACAAGGTTGTCTTCATTACCTTGAAATATGGTAGAAGTGTATCTTTCTTATTAATAAGTTTGTGTTGCCATGCACACTGGCCATCCCTGCCATATGTCGATTTCATGTACCTGCAATAAAACATTGTTAACCTTGACAAGATTAGTTAGCTCGACCATGCTGAATTTACCATTAGAGTTTTCATAACAAGCAGGCTATACATTTCACTTCAACTATGCTCTTTATAAGATTTCTTGATTCATTTTCCTTGCAAAGCCGGCAATGACATTTACCCTCACTTTTGTTCGCATGAAGGCCTACACAAAGCGTTGGGATGCTATCATACACTTTCCTAAGGAGCACCAACAAAGAAGATATAATTGTTCCTATGGTAGGCTTGATTTCACCATTGCTTTATTGCCTGCATCATCTTTATGTTACTGATATTTTTTATTGCTGTAATAGTGGTTTCTTTTGTCAAATCTTTAACTTTGAGCTAGATGATTTTGTTTTGTCAAATATGAATAGTTTACTATGTGATTGGGACACCGCCAAGTTTGGGTTCAGACAAAATGATATCATGAGGAAACCAATGTGGATGGATTATTCTTGCATCACTTATTGAGGGTGTAGAAATATGTAACTAAATGTTCCAAATGTAATTAAACATCTGAACCAATCCTTTTAAGTGAAGAGTGCAAGCAGGGTTGTCACATGTGCATAGTGTGTGGGGATGAGCTGTAATGGCATGTCGAAAAGTTAATTAATAGGATTTATGCATTTCTTAGTTGTATCAAGGCCTTGTCATCCATCTTTCTGCCACATTTATATATAAAATAGCTATATCAAGGCCTTGTCATCCATCTTGCTGCCACATAAGGGCCTGTTTCGGTCTGTTCCACTCTAAAACTTCACAGTGGGTAGGTTCGAGAGGTGTACCAGTTTGTGATGGAGGGAATGGACCTAGTCACTTGGATGACAAGGCAGCAGAGCATAGGAAGAGTGACGAGCTTGGCAACCAACACTGCTGTGCAGCTGTTCAAGCAACTGAAGTGGGCAAGCCAACAGAGAGCGTGTGCCTTGGAGATGGTGAGCCAACTGGATCTGGTCCAAACTCCATCGGCACTGAGTTTGACGCACACGTTGCCACCCTGTGTGCCCTGGTCAGCGAGTGGCTGCGGTCCTGCATCAGCATTGTGACTTTGCAGATGGAAGTGAAGCGATGCTGACAGGTGGTTCCTCAGTGGCAAGGAGGAGTGCTGGCTCGGTCAACGGTGGGCGATGCGAAATAGGTTAGGGGCGCTTAGGCGATTTTTCAATAATACTAAGTGCGAAATAGGATCGTGGAGCAGCTCCTTGCTTGCTTCACCAAAATGAACTAGGAGGCTTCCAGTTCTATGATGCTGCCTGCTCCAGAAATCGGTGGAGTTGTGGTGTTTACGCTCTTGGGAGGGACTCATGGAGTAGAGCAGTCCAAACAGGCCCTAACTTGTGTCTTCATTTTTTTCGGTATAAAATGATGAAGTTAGTAAACTGGACATGAGCTTTCATTAATGCAGTGATGCTTGTACATAAACCTTGCAGATCGACTATGAAAAAGAAAAAGAATGGAAAAGGAAGGCACGGACAACATTGACTGATTGGTGTATGAGCTTAGAGACGATAATACAATGGTCTCCTTATTCCACAGAAGCAGAACTGATTCAGGAGGTATAGCGGATATAATTTGATGGCTGTAAATGTAGTTGTATTTTCAACTATTTGAGGCTTCCAATTGCCATGATTTCTGCTTTGGGAATAGTTGGAGGAATGAAGTGTATACACTCATTTCCAAATGGAGGCATTTATGTGTTCTTGATGTCTGTATGCTGCTTATATGTAGTTTGGCTCCATAGGGGAACAAGGAACTCGAATTATTATATACAATCTGTGGGAGGATGATGAAGGAGAGCTGGAGCTTGATTTTGATGCTGACGCAAATGTAAGTGTCATACTAGTAAATAATTACTCCCTCCATCCCAAATTGTAAGTCATTCCAAGAATCTTGGAGAGTCAAACTTTTCTAATTTTGACCAAATTTATATGATAAAATAATAATTATTATGATACCAACTAAGTATCATTAGATTCTTCCTTAATTATATTTTCATAGTATACTCACTTTACGTTACAAATCTTAGTATTTATCTATAAATTTGGTCAAACGTGCAAATGCTTTGACTCTCCAAGATTCTTGGAATGACTTACAATTTGGGATGGAGGGAGTAGTTCCTATTGGCACAAATGTTGTCTGCTATCTTATTGATGTTCATATTGCAGGATATTCAGATTAGAGGTGTTAACAGAGATCAGAACAAAATCCAGAAGGCAAATCAGTTTCCAAACTCCAGACACTTCTTTACTTATAGACATTCTCTAAGGGTAAGTTTTAGATGTACTTATGCATATGTGCCAGTCAGTTCTGTATTCTGTGGAGCAGTTATTCCAGTTGTGTCCCAATCAATATTTGGTTCATGACTGTTAGACAACATGACTGAATATTTGGTCCACTGTATAGCATTTTACTGCACTGTGCAAGCAGTGACAAAGGAAATTGGGAAATTTTATATGAAAGAGCAAATCATGAACTGAAATCAGTGATGTAGTTCTGTAAACCCTAAATATTGATTCTTTTGTGCAGAGTTATGCATCAATTTTATATCTTCGACTCCCGGATAACTTCAAAATGATTTTACGGGGAAAAAAGATTGAACACCATAATATTATCAATGATCTCATGCTAAAGAAGCAACTTAATTATAAGCCAACAGTGTGCGATGGACTTCCAAAGGATATGCATGTAAGCCAATGAGCTTTGTCTCACAGCTTTCTGTATAACGATGCATGTGCATTGATCTCATAACATGTTATGTTCCCTCATCTCTCAAATTTTCAGATGGCAGCTAAGGTGACAATTGGTTTTGTTAAAGATGCGAGACAACATATTGATATTCAAGGGTTTAATGTTTACCACAAGAATCGCCTAATAAAGGTATTGTGTTAGAAATGTCATGTGTGATGTTTTTTTAAAAAAAATAACAGGGGAGACCCGCTGCTGAAGTAGTTTAAATAGGGGGAAAAAGGTACCAAAATTTTCTCAATGAAAATATTTTCTTTGCATTTTTTTCAGTTTGCAGAATGACTTCCTGTGTGCACAGAGATTACAAAATTCATAGCTAAGTAGTGGATGGTTCAGTGTGTATTTGCATGAGCAGGCACCATTATGCTTCCTTACTTAAAGGCCTATAGTTAACCTTTTTTTGTCATTTTGTTTCTTAGTGTGTAATGCCAGGTACTTGTTAAGAATGTTCATGTGATCATTTTAGGCAAAATTTTCTGCAACTTGTAAAATGTTTTTAAGAATTTATGATTAGTATATTTATTTCTTTTAGCCTTTTTGGAGAGTATGGACTGCTGCTGGAAGTGGTGGCCGTGGTATCATAGGTATGAAATCTTGTTGCCTTTTTCATTTTAGGGTATGGTATTTTGGTATGTCTGTGATCGTTCTTGTATGCAGGTGTACTTGAAGTAAATTTTGTAGAACCAGCTCATGACAAGCAGGACTTTGAACGCACAAATTGCCTTGCAAGACTCGAAGCACGATTAAACCGAATGCAGAAGAAATATTGGTCTGTTTTGTTGTCAGTGAGCAATTGCCGTTCTGTGGCCAACTAGCTCATGCTGTAGAAAATCTGTCTAATCTTAGTATGCATTTTTTTTCAAGGTCTGACAATCGCCACCGAATCGGCTATGGCACCAATGATGCTAGCACAGATTCTGGAAAAGGGGAAAGAGGTAGGTTAATGTTCTTGTTTTGTGCATTTAGTTGGTGTGGATGGGTGCATGTTTTATTTTTATTCTGAGATAATCAATAACCTAATAAACAAAGTGGTTCGGAAAGATGCAGATGGGTGCATGTTTTATTTTTATCATGAGATAATCAATAACCTAATAAACAAAGTGGTTCGGAAAGTCTCAAAGGCATGGATATCTTTCTGGATCACTTCCACTCACCACGTTTCGCCTGTCCTAAACATCAGCCAAAGTGGTTACTTTGAGGTGTTACCATCTATAGTCATTTGCATTCTGCATCTTCATGACACAAACATGCAAAACTGGTTTTCCCTAAATTCACTTGGTTTCATACCAGTGGAATACCAAATGATCATCATGTAGCATCACCAAATAGTTTTTGACATTTCTGTTACACACCAACGAATTTATTCAATATACAATGCAAGAGTACCAATGGTACCAATACATGATGTACCAAATCTCAAGTTATAACTTTGGTGCCTCTTGTTCTGTTTCCATGGACTGTAAAAAAGGCTCAAATATTGGTCACTGACTCGCTGCCCTTGGAGAAAATGTAATATCAAAAGCTTAGCATTATGTAAATAGTAGATATGCAGCACCTTTTCTCTCATCTGGATGATGATACAATATCCTTTAACAACGGACCTCTCTCATCTAGATGATGATACAATATCCTTTAACAACGTGTGTTGTGGCAAGACAAGTATGGTTCAGATTGTCCAATCCTTTGGACCTTAGCAGATTCAGTCCCTTGACAAAATGAACGGAGCTTTGCAGATTGTTGGCGCAAGACGATGAGAAGAGTTAAAGAGGAGCTAAAAAAAGGAGTGAACACTCTAATTTTACTAGGCGCCTAGATTATATGGAAGGGCTTTGCTATGGTACACTCAAATAACTGTGGACCGTTGATCTCGATGTTAATTATCACATATTACCTTCTATGAAGTAATAGGACACATATAGAAAATATCTTCCTATTAGATCTAATATGCATGCATAATCTAACTTTCCTATATGTTGTACATGATAAGATCTAGAGTTTTTATATAACTTGGACAATGGTACACATGCGTCCTGCACACATGCAGACGTGTTTTATACGTATAGTTGTATTTAGAACTAATACAAAAATCTTTGTCTTTATACTACGTGTTACCTTTTAAATGAAACAAGGTAGGTCTAATTTATTTTTTAATTAATTAATGTAACATATCTTTTATGAACATAATTTGTTCTTTTTCATAAAAAGTGATAACCGAGTTGCATATATTAATGTGCTATTAGGAAAAAATAATTATGCACATATAGAGATTTAAAATATAAATATATAACACACATAGATAAAAAAACTCATAAAAAATAAGGATATTGTCATTACCCATAATCGATTGTAAACACATAAAAGGAAGGATATTGCCGTGGGCATGAATAAAGAAGCGGGGTCATGCACGCCTGTGCCTATGCATGCCATGATGAGAGGGATTTGAGAATATATTCCATTTTTAAGGTCACTTAATCAATAAATTAATTAAAAAATTCTCAAAAATCAACGGCTCAGATTTATTTGAGGTATTACCTCATATTAAGTAAAGAGAGTACCATAGCATTGCCCTATATGGAAACATAGGAAAGCATTTGTGTTTGAGGGGGCATCTCCTTCGGTTAACACTATTTTGAATGAGCTGAAGGACGAGCACAGCTTTTGGTGCATGGCTGGTGCGAAGAATCTGCAAGGGCTAGGACTTGCGATTGCAACCTAGGTCAGATAGGTCTAGGTTGAGCCATGTTTGTTCGCTGTGTATGAATCATGAGACTGTGTAAAAGCCTCGCTCATATTTGGTCCCTGTATGAGTGAGGATCCTGTTGTTGGACTAAGTCAGTTTTTCCTCAATTGGGACATATAGCTCAGCTGATGATAATTTGCATGCAGGACTGTCACCACGTCCATATGGGATAGGTTCCAGGAAGTCAGGTTATTTGCAAAGGATCAGAAGTGCTGACAGAACATCTTCAAAAACAATATCCCAGCAGAGCGCTGAAAAATCTGCAAATACCATAAGACCTGAAAGATCAGTTTTGCATGGTTTATCAAATACAGGTGGTGGCAATACTGAGATTGCCGGCGCCCCATCCAGATCAACTTCCCCTATCCTAAGGACACCTGAAAAATCTTTTCGTAAAGTGAATACAAGTTCGCCACCTTCTCCCAGTGGAGTAAAACGAAGTGAGAGGATTGCTCTCAAATACCAGTCAAAGGTAGTTTCACTGCCCCTACATTTTTTAACTCGAATATGCAGGATATCTGCTTTATTATGATTAAAGAAGAAAAATATGGTATAGAACTAGTTCAAACCCTTCCCACTGCTAGCATCTTTTGCTTAAACTGTACTTTTTTTTTTCAAAAACGCAGGAGAGCTGTGCATCATTATATTAAGAGCTTAAAGTGTACTCGGTGATTATTAAGTAAACCATGGCACATGCTTGCATGCCAGCGACCCAGCCAATCTTTCTATGCCTAACATATAGTCATGTGTTTGTTTCGTTCTGGATGGCAAGGGAAAGAAAATTGTTCAGAGATCTTGGTTGCTTTGGAGGGGCTAGAGGAGCTTAGTATGCTTTTTAATATATTTAGCCTGAATTTATGTTCCTAGACCTGAAAGCTTTGTGTACCTCACTTTGCCCAGCATGCTGTGAGCTGTAAATGCAGGGCTGTTTGATATGATGCAAAGCCATAGTTCAGGACGAATGTAATTTGCTCTATGATGAATTTAGACTAGGCTGTGTGATGTTCTCAACACAAATGAAACTATGGAAGGACGAAGCAGATTTTGTAAAGTATATCATATATTGAATAAAAAATTAAAGATCCTTTTTGAAAAGAAAATTTACTGTTGTTGCTCTGAATAAATACAGTAATGTCACTTGATCTGAAAATTTTATAGTTGTTTATGTAGTGGTACTGGCATAAACTGATAACTAATAACTAATAGATCACTGGTTGCAATTTGCGAATTGATTTTGTTAATTCTTGAATTAGAAATTAATCATTTATCATATTTTCTTGTCTCTGCTTTCCAGGAATTAAATGTAATTCTCTCAAATAAAAAGGAAGTAAATGTAGCAACTAATGGAGACAGGGAATCCATTGTTGACCCTGAAGCTGTCATCAAGAAATTGAAGGAAAAAAATTCATCGCTAGAGGAGAGGTACATATTAGAAATTTTTATCCACTTCTAATCACTCAAAATCTAGTCAGACCGTCCCCTTAACTTGGTTAAGTTTCACTTGTTGATTATTGTGTTCATCGTTAACCTCTCATGTATTAACGACATAACTTTGGCTACTACCTCCATTTCAAATTTAGTCTTTTTAGTTTTGTCCTAAGTCAAAACTTGGTTAACGATATTGCAAATGTTTGTGCATTTTTCTATAAACTTGGTTAAAACTAGAGATGTTTGACTTTTTTTGCGAGGAAAAGAGAGGCTCTTTTATTGCTCAGTATTCATATTACAATCTTGAGCAATAATTTGCTCGATACATGCGGGCACTGTGTGGCACCTAACGGCCGAACTATTCGATCTCAGAGCCAGTTGTGCGAGCTCATGAGCAGCACGATTTCCCTCTTTCTCGTGTGGACTACTTTCCACTCAGACATGAGGCTCCCGGCCTGTCTCGCCTCCTCTGCTATTAGGCATAGCTGTCCTCGGTCCCTCGTTGAGTTCTTCAGTAGAGCCTGGACCGAGCTGCAGTCAGTCTCAAGCACTGCCGGGGTCTCAGATTCTTCAGCAGCATAGTGAAGCCCTTCCCTGGTGGCCAGCGCCTCCACTTCTTCAGCATCCCTGGCTCCAGGCACATCTCGCCAGGCAGCAAGGCAGACCGCAGCATTGCAGTCCCTGATGATGACCCCAATGCTCACAGCACCTGTCGATCTACAGAAAGCACCATCGACATTCACCTTCCACCATCCCAGATCAGGCCTCTTCCACGGGCATGTCTGTCATCTTGCCTTGGCCACCCGCCCTGCATACAAAGTACAGACTGGTTGTTTGCCAAAAGGGTCAGCTATATCTTTATTTTGCCTGATATTACACAGTTCCGTCCAATAACGCTTAAGGAAACGAATGGACCCCTACCCCTCAATGGAGAGGCTGTGTGCTTCATGGGTGATATCGTTCCTCACTTGCCAGGTTCGCTACAGAAGCATCAGGCATCTTGCTCTCGTATCCCTTTCCGCCTGCATCAGAAAAAACCAGAAAATTGAGATGGTCAATATTGAGGAACTGTTCCTCATCTGGCAACGTCCAGTGTTCTCTGATTGCCATACGAAGCTGACATGCATGATGGCAGCCGACCAGAGCATGGTTCAGCGACTCCACTCCCATACTCCCATCCCACATATTTCACAGGTTGTCCTTCTGGATTATACTTCTCCGGAATTTGTTCTGTTGTGTCGCTAGCCCATTGTTCATTATTTTCCATCCAAAAATTAGGATTTTGTGAGGAAGCAGTATCTTCCAGTATTCTTTCCAAATCGGCCGACCTTCAAGTTTGCAGATGTTGATTGGCCACTGCCATGTTCCTCCATGTGGCGCTTCCGAGCCAAACGGTAGGTACTTTTCACAGTATAAAAACCATTGTTTTCATAATGCCAAGCAAAGAAATATCCTCAGCCGGTTCACTTGGCAGCCTAATTTTCATGATTTCCTGGACGTCTGCTGGCCAAAAAATCTGTTTATCATATCATCATTCCACTGCATATTTAGTTGGTCGATCAGCTGGTGCACCCACTTCAGACGGCAAGAAGCTTCTTCCCAATTGGTCTCAGATTCCAGACTTTATTCTCAAATGTAGCCCTTTTTCACCAACTCAAGACCATGAACAATTGTCCGCCACGTGGGAGACTGATTCACTGGGAACACCATGCCCAGTAAATTTCCATTGTGATAATACTTAGCCTTCAGTACATTTTTTTTTCGATAAAGAAAGCTTCATTAATTTCAGGATCGTTACATCGAGATGATACAATGACCTTGAAACACTTCCGGCCTCTGTATAGCAAAGATACACACAGCCTTATAAAAAAACTTAAAACAAAAAGATACACTAATAACACTCCATCCGAAGACTAGACTGCCACCCATGTGCCCGGGTAAAAAACTCCTTGGCCACTTGCGCCAATTGTTGAGATGCCGCTACAACCAAATCTTGTGAAGCTGGCTTCTGCAGGACAGCCCATGTA
>Ga0182004_10003907_pt1 | contig 11914 bp, 11 predicted proteins | sample Sormic07211540_1_FD_120479 | JGI IMG/M metagenome (GOLD analysis project Ga0182004, IMG submission 120479) | Endophyte microbial communities from Sorghum bicolor roots, Mead, Nebraska, USA - 072115-40_1 MetaG | ecosystem: Host-associated > Plants > Roots > Unclassified | place: USA: Nebraska... | reverse complement strand
TTGGAGATGCTGAGAGACTTATAGCCGTGCAAAGGTGTCGTGAAATTTAGGGCGTAGATGAGATTTGCACAAACATATCTAGAAGGATATCGGTATATTTTTATAGGTTATTGATGTTGAGTTGTGATATTAGAAACAACCAGAGGATGTGAATATTCAATCGCATTAATAAGAAAAAGATAGTATATATCTCATGCAGTAAAAGACTCAGAACTCGAGTAAATATCCCTATCAAGTGAAGTAAAGCATTAACACTCTAGATTTTGTAGATTAGGCATATGTGTGGTATATGTGCTAGAACCTTTATGTTGCATGATAAGGTGCGCGTAACTACAACACATCATCTAAAAGTTTGCCCACATACAACTATACTCTTATTAAAAAAATATAAATAATGCCTTGTACAAAATGATAAAATAAATAAATAAAAAATCATTCACCACAGCACATACCTTCTTAAAAACTACTAGTTGAGTTTAGCGTAGTGATATGTGGTTAACGGATTAAGCTAACAATCTTGGCTTTAATTTGTATCATGAGCTTAATTGGTTCAGCTCTACACATGGCACTATCGTCTTAGGGCAACTTCATGAGCATGCATGGTCTGGACATGTATCCTTCCTAGCTGTGTCACCGTGTGACGATTGTGTCTAGCTAAGCCAATGTGTGTGTCCAGCTAAAAAAAGAAGCTTTGGCTTGATTTGGAGAGAGCTTGTCCTCTTTGTACTCTTGTTGTCTGGATTACTAAAACAGCCCTAGTGCAGATAACCACAGTTTTGTGCTTGATACCTCCTGCCCCCCTTTTCTTTGGCTCTAATATATGCTGCGTTTTAGACAAGCCACTGAATGAATATATGTATGTGGCCAGGACGCCACAGATTAAAAATAACAGAACCTTTGCTATGTCCTTGGGAGAGGGATGCATTTAGTATGCAAAGTAGGCCATCCTGCTCATTCTTAATTAGGTTTACTTAAGCTGGTCACAACTCTCATTCAGCAACAATAATACAGCATCGATCAGTTGCAGCTGCAGCTGCACGGCACGGTACCACAGCATAAACATTTTTCAGATCAGATGCGTGTGAGATTCTTCTGCTAGCTATATGCAACTTCCGGTGCACGCCCTAGCTCCGCATTTGTTTTTGCCATGGCCATGCAATGCATGTCTCGGTCACCATCACCCTACTGGCTCTCTGACAGATCACTTGGACACCCTGCCCCTGCATGCTGCCACCACTATATCTTTGCATGGCCTTTGGGGGGCTTTTTAATTAGGATCCAATGGTTGTTGGTCAGTGACCAGTCTATGTGCAATGCAAGCATCATATCAGGCCATGCCCATGCATGCATGAGGAGGCTGGAGGCTGGGGGCTGGCCTCTCTTGGCAATAGGGTGGTCCGGCCGGCCGTGTCCTTGTTGGAGGGATCAAAGCGAGCCATGGGAGAGAAGACAAGTGCTTGAGGCTTTTGCTTGTTTCTGGGTCACAGTGGATTCCTTCAAGGGAAAGAAAGTGGAGTCGAAGCAAAGGGTGCTAGGAGCTACCGCTATTAAAATGCACATTGAACATCCTAGCAAGAATAATAATTAGACCCTATTCGCTTGAGCTTATCTATTAAATCTGTCAGTCATTCAACAATGTCTTTACTTTTACTGCTCTATGTATATTGTGTGTCTTTGGAATTGCTATGGTAATCCTATGATTATTATTGAGTCCTTGCACTGTTTCAAATTTGACTTCTGCTTAATGAAAACCATACCTCAATAGTATAGTCGAGAAAAATATTAATTACTGTACTGCAGCAAATCATTTTTTTCCCCTAATTCTCTATTGAGAAAGCTTCTCGTCGTGTCTAGGATTGGAATGTATCAATACCATTCGACCAATAGCATATATATTCTGCTATTGTCCATTTTGTGTCTGGCTTATTTTGAGCAACTTTATGCTCTAACGACACTGAAACAGCCAATGCGTCGCTCAAAATCACATGTACCTCACGTAAATGAAAGTTTGCGTTTCAAGTGGAAGTTTACTACTAGTAATCTTATTGTTTTTATTGATTAGAGGTCAACAATAGAGCCATCACATTAATTCTTCTCACAAAAATAGATACAAAAAAATATTTAGCCATCAAAATTTGCTACTCCTCTATTTCAAATTGCAAGTCGTTTTGTTTTTTTGGGTAAACTCTAAAGTCAAACTTGTCCAACATTTTACCAAGTTTATAGAACAACAATAAATCAGCATGTACAATATTAAATAAATGCACTATATAAAATATATTTCATAGTGCATATAATCAATTTTGTTTGATATTGAAGATGCATGTTAATTTTTCTATAAACTTAGTCAAAAGAGGAGCAAGTTGACTTAGAAAAACAAAAAGGACTTATAATACTTTAGACCGGAGGGACTAGACTATAATCATCATTGATTATAATAGGTATTGTATTCAATGTGTTTTCTAAGAAATTACTACTCACATATGCTATTATAAAGAATGGTATAAAGTAACCCCTAATTTGCATCCAAATCTTCTCTAGATTTGCGTCAAAATTTAATTTGAGGTTTGCTATGATAAACACAATTTGATGTAACCTCCGATTGACATCAAAACTACCCAACCTACCACTACGATATATAGGTAATCTATGTAACCGCTTACTTTTGCATCTAAAAATTATAACCCACTTGTACTATTAAAAATAAACTAAAACATTCCCTCAAGTATAGATTTAAATTTCTGACATTTGTTATTAAAAAAACTAAGAGGATTTCCCGCACGTTGCCACGGTATGAAGAAGGAATATAAATAGGTTAGAGTGTTAATCACTAAGAATTAGGGGATGTATATGTATGGTGTTGATAATGTGGCAATATATGTTAATAAATGACATAGTTTGCTAATGCGAATAGCTTGAATGAAGACATAATGGTATGTGTTAGTTGGATGTGTTAGTGGATGTTGATGTGGACACTTTGCATGGCGAGATAGTTGAATGTGTTGTGCTATGTGGGATGCCTAGTGGATGTTGATGTGGACACTTTGTATGTCAAGAAAAATAGCTAGTGGGATTTATCTTTATAAGAGATATAGATTAACTAACAATAAATTATACCTACATATATTTCTAAATTACTCGCTTCTATTTACTCTTAATATATATTAAAAAAATAACTTAAAGTAAACATACGGGTTACTAATATATTATGCCATCATGCAGATCAAGTATGTTCTGTATGCATGTATACATGAGCGATAAAAAATATATTTATATGTTTCGGCAACAATGAAAAATGTTCTCTTAACGACTCATATACCAATTATATTAACAATTGAATTAAAAATATATTAGTATCCATTATGATAGTTTATGTAAGTTGTTACTTTAAATAAATCTATGCATTTTAATTGAAAACTATGAGATGTCCATATTGATAGTTAATTCTAATCATCATTTTTTTTAAAAAAAATATTACTATGGTTTTATCACTTCATTGACCTTAGAGCCTGTTTGGTTGCACCCATTTTTTTAACACCTAGCACATGGAATGTTTGGACATATGCATAGAGTACAGAGTACTAGATATAGACTATTTGCAAAACTGAAAACACGGGTAGAGAGTAATTTGTGAGACAAATATTTTAAGCTTAATTAGTCCATGATTGGACACTAATTACTAAATAAAACTAAAATGTTACAGTACATGTTAAACTTTAATACCCCAACCAAACACCCCCTTATTCACCACTCTATGCAACACTAGGTTGCAGTCATAGCTGATTTCATAAAGAGTGTTTAGGTAATAAGGAGACAACCAATATTTACATCAATATACACCGTTGCAGGTTAGTCAATATGAAACTCTTGATGGAAAGGGCAAGGCGAAGTGTTGGCTTTCCTGGCTCAGCAGTAAGCCAGCCGTAGGCTAGAGCTAGGAAGTTCCTCTAGGCGGTTGGATTAAAGTTGATGTTGATGCCTCCTTTGTGGGTGCTACTGGTGAAGCTAGTGTTGGAGTTGTGATCAAGAATCACAAGGACAAGGTCCTCCTAATGGCATGGCATGTCTTGTTTCGATGTGCCTCAGTAGATGAAGCCGAAGGACAAGCGTGCGTGGAGGGTCTACGGCTAGCTTCATAGTGGTGTCTAGGCCCAACTATTTTGAAGTCTGATTTAGCCAGAACGGTCACTGCTTTAGGAGACACCAAGGAGGACAAGTCGGATTTCTAGTGGACTATCCTTTGGGCCAAAGAATATCTACAACTACTGTCCGAGTGGAAGATTAAAAAGGTCAAGAGGGAGTGTAATGGTATTGCTCATGAACTTGCTCATTTATCTAGACATAATGTCCATAGTGCGACATGGGTTAGGAAAGTACCTGTGTGCGTCATTGACCTCCGTTCAAGCTAAATAAAGATCCCTCTTTTCCTGCAAAATATATTAACATCAATAGTTATTAATTAAAATAGTAAGTACACCCCTAGTGGGAGCATTGGCACTATTTCATCCTTGCCATTGGTTATCTAGTGGTCCTCATGTGCAATTATGTGAGAAGTTTGTCTTGCTAAGTTAGAACAAAAGAAGTAGAGTCGGATCATAGGAAACCCTGCTCACTCGTTGTCCTCCCACCTAGCTACCAACTTACTATATCTTTGTGTGAGTTATCTCTGTCTTTGGTGTCATCACTATCCTTCTGATAACTAAGTCATGGTATAACTAAGATCTCTCATTTATTACTATTTCTAGACACCACTTTCTCTGTGGATTAAATAAATAATGATACCTTATATTACTACTTGGTGAAGTGCTACAACTACATTTTTTGTGCTTGCAAAAAATTCTACTTGAGTATAAAAAATACTAACAAGGGCTTAATCCAGGCTACCTTTGATAGGTAGCTTTGCAATTTCAAAGAGGAAGCAGCACTACAAAGCCATAGAGTTGTAGATAGTGATAGAGGTTTAGTTTTATCTTGGCTCGACAGCTTGTAAACTTGCTACTTGTCTTTCTCCCTCTCCTCTCCTTTCTGCTTCTTCCATCCTCCTTCTCTCTTTGTAAGTATCCTCTGTAACCTTGTTCCCTTTTAATAAATGTTTTTGCTGCACCGTGGGGAACTCCCTCATGGTCTTTTGCGTCAAAAAACAAGGGCTTATTGGACAATCCATCATAATTCGTTGGACAGTCCAAAAAGACTAGGTCGTATGTGCCTAAGTGAAAGGTTCTAAATGGCTAGAGGGGGTGAATAGCCTAATAAAATTTCTATAAAATTACTAGAGCAACTTGTTATTAGACAATAAGATGGCGAATTAGCAATTTGCTCTAGCTCTACTCTTACCACTAGCAAGCGACCTACACAATGCTAGTCACTATGATCTCTTTGTTGATATCACACGAACAATTAAGCTAGTGGCTAATACTACTACTAAGCTACTGACTAATGCTACTACTACAATTGAGCTAGCAAGAAAACTAATTACAACTATGCTACTCAACTAGCAAGGCAAGCAAGCTATCACTACACAAGTAAATTAGAAATGTAAATTGCAAGTGATAGAAATGTATACTGAACTAGGCAAGTGTCCAATAAGAAAACCAAGAGACAATGAGACACAAGATTTATGCCTGAGGTTCGGTTGCTTTCTGGTAACCTATGTCCTCTTGTGGCGATACACTCACTTGGAGGATCACATGCTAATAGGCATCACACGGCTAGCCCAACACTTGAGCGTCGTAAGAACCAACACAAGAGAGGATCCAAAAGTCATGAGCAATCCACTAGAGTTGTCTTTTGTGATCTCCCATGGAGAATAGGCACAATAACTCCTCACAATGACCGATCAAAGCCAATCACTACCCTCTGCTCAATGATCACCACTGCTCTAAGCCATCTAGGTGGCAACAACCACCAAGAGTAACAAAGTGCCACTAGATGCAATTACTCAAAGCAAATGCACTTGGATGCTCTCCTAACTCATATGATGAACAAATTGAGAGAGATGAGTGTGAGTTGAGTATCTCGGCTCTAGAGGGTGTACAAGTCATGAAATGGCCAAGAGAGGGTGGCTAAGGACGGCCTTTACACTTAGATAAGCACCCACAAGAGCTACTAGCCATTAGGCTAAAAAGGTGGCTGTCAAACCAGTTTTATGGGACCGTCAGACTAGTTTGATGATAGGGTTCGATGGCCTTTGTGGCTGACACGCGTCCCCTAAAATGAATTTGACCATTGCACATTCTAATGGTTAGTTGTCGAGTCTGAGGGTTCATGGTCCGACGCTCATTAGACCAATTTGTGCCATGGTCTGAGGCATGACAAAGAAGTTCCAGAATATGAAAAACCATTGGACATTAGTCCAACATAGATTGTCAGACCTTTTCGATTGGTGTGATGCCCCTACAAACTTCTTGCTTGAAAGGTCCTTGTTTGGTTTTGATAATGAGTGATAGCCTAGGTGGACTAATATGTGTTTATGTGAGGTACATAGGGGATTAGTGCACAAGTACACTTGTGTGAGCAACACATGCCATGGAGGTTAAAATGGCTTATATATGTTGCAATGCTCACACATGTGATGAAGGAGCTCATTGCATATGAGACATGACATAGGAGTTGTTGGTATTTTTAACGCACATAGATTAATTATTAAGAAAGATCTGCAAGTGCACGGATACTGTTGTAGCTTTCACCCAAAGGTTTTAATTATTGTTTCTAGAGGGAAATGTGTGAAACAACTATGATCTAACTCAATAGAAAGGATGATAACAGGGTAGGGGTGTATGATAATTAAGAGTAGCAACAAGGTTAGGATAAAAAGGAGTATAAAAAGGATTACTATGGGTCCTCCACTTCTAACTTGGGTAAACTATGCTTTATATTGTCCAACTTGGGTGGATGTCTTATAAAGAATATATGAAATTTCTTCTCTACAAGCACCATAAAACCTGTCAATCCTATTAACGGGATGCGGACTACAGAGGAATCAATGGGTTTGTCACACCCATGAAATACCACGAAAATCTAGAAAATAGGGGACTTTTACGATTAATCTAAGCCAAAGCATCACACCTACACTTAATATTAATACTCTACTCCCTCTAGTTGTAGGAATAAAGCACTCAAAAAGAGTCACAAACAATTGAACAATATAGATAAAGTAAACTTAGATCAAAAGTTGATTGGTAGAGAAATCTCAAAGACAAGCTCAAGTAGAACTTGGATCCACTAAAGTACAAGTCATAGAGGGAGCACTGACATGCTGACACCTCCTCCAAACACTTTTTTCACTCTCTCTATTTCTATTTATAAGACTAGATCCTATGGAGATCTAATCTTACCTTGATGGCTAGCTCTAGGAGGTAGATCCTCTCTTGATCCTCAAAGAAGAATATGACTTAGGGTTTTGGGATAGCTCTAGGGAGAGGGGTAGGGGTCTAATTATATAGTTCAATGGGATAAACATGACCCATTGGATCAAACCAACTTAAGGGACAGCTTAGATGCATCCTTAGAGGCGATGGAGGAAGCTTCCAGAAGCCAAAGGCAAGAGAGCTCTACGCAGGGTCGGCTGACCCTAGGCCCAGACCGGCCGACCCACTATGGTGGACTTTCAGGCCCATCTTCGATGGTTTGCCTTCTTTTGCCTTCTAGAGCCTTCCCATATATTTTTCACGGTGTCATTCGATCATTTATTTTGATATATAAGTCCCCCTTGGCAATTTCCTTGATAAATCTTGCATAAAATAATAATTCACCAAAACTCGTATAATCTGTCAATTTGAACCCTAAACCTTTATTGGTGATCTCAAATATGTCCCTATGCATATTTATTTAATTATAAAATATTGACGTTAACTACCGTCCATAGGAGTCTTGTGACTAGATGGAGATGATCAAGATGAGGCTTAGCTTGATGGATCAATTGCAAGCATGAAGGACGAGTCAGAGGCTTTGAAGTGATAAACTGTGTGGCAGGGAAGATTGAGCAAAGACTTTGCACTGATGGACTGAAGCAACGTTGATGATATGAAGTGGAACATACTATTTATTGATCGAGGTTGGTGCATGTGTTGCATCAACATTAGAGGAGTTGGAATGGAATGCACAAGGAAAAGGTATAACCTATAGGGCATTTCATTTCTCCGGTCATAGATTGTGTAGGAAACTTTTTGCATATTGGTATGTGTTCCACTTGAGTGATCTAACATTGCATGCATTACTAGGATCGAGTGACATGGTGAATAGAGTGCTAACCCTTGAAAATGCTTTAAAATGCTAACAATGTACACATATGTTGGGACCCAATGGTGTTAGCACATAGAAGCAATGGTGTTGAAGTTAGGCATGAAAAATATGAAAAAACATGCTTAGGACTATGGTGCACAATGATCCAGAGGCTAAGTCCGGAGCTCGGGACTCTAGCTCAAGACTTAGTCTAGATCTAGGCTTAGGACTATGTCCTATGAGTTTGGACCTCAGTCCAGAGCTTAGGGTTGTGGTCTAGGACTTAGTATGGAGCTTAAGACTCAGTCTAGAGCTATGGTCTAGACCATGCCCTCTAGGTCTAGTGTCTTTACACTGGTTTGGATGGCCTAGGACTCTAGGTTGGTCTAGACCAAAGCTTAGGACTTAGTCTAAAGCACTTTGGTGCTCTCAAGAGCTATCTAGAGTGCTCTAGACCCTAACGAACATTGGTCTAGACCCTCGATCTAGAGCTTAGTTTGAAGGTGGCTAAGTGCACGCGAGTGGCCATTGAAAGCCAAAAGTTGACATCAAACCGCCAGAGACACATGGCAAAATTCTATGCTCTGGACCATACTATTCATAGTCTAGACCCTTTGTTTGGAGCTTAGGTTCAAAGCCTCCATGGCTATGTTTTGAGCAACGACTCTATTTGGCTTTTAGGACATAAATAGAGGTGGTGCTTGGCCATGGTTGAGGTTGACAACCTTGGGGGACTTAGTGTCCATGATTGAGAGTTCTTGGGAGCCCTCAAACTCACTTGTGCTTCCAAGAATGCACAACAATTATGAGTGAGTGATTCTAGTGCATTGTATTGAGAGATTACATCGAGTGGCACTAGGTGATTGAGTTGCATGTTGTGGTGCTTGTTACTCTTAGAGGTCGCCACCTCCTAGATAGTTTGGTGGTGAGTTCTCTGTCTTGAAGCTTGCTAGAAGATTGTATGGAGCTATGGGGAAGTGATTGTGAGAGGTATTGTGCTTGCTAAAGGGTCGAGATGGTGGATTAGAGAGGGTTGAATAGTCTTTTCTAAAACTTATTATGCCAGCTAACCAAAATAAATGTGAAATTAAAACTATCAGTCTAGCCAAGACTTTACCCCTCTATCTAAGTTCTCTAGCACCGTGTAAAATATCCTAAAGAGGCAAACAAGATGCTTCCTTAGCAAGAGTTCACCTAACCAAATCTAGGAGTAAGGTCACATAAACCTATGTCACTAGTACTTTGTGAACCGAGGGAGCTCCTACACAACTAGTAAGCAAAAGCACAAAGCTCCTAAGCTCACTAGCAAAGCTCAATAACAAGGCAACCAATGCCAAATTAAAGAGTGCAAAATACTTATCTACATAAACTAAGCAATATGACTAACAAGGCTACACAAACCAAATTAGCTACGCAAGGGTACTACTTCTAGCTACACAAGAAAGAAGGTAACTAGCAAGCTACATAAGCTAAAATAGTTACAAAAGCAACTACATAAGCACCATATATATAAAGGAAATACAAGCTTGTGTTTGGTGAATGCAAACCACCGAGAAGAGTATATAATGTTGACATGGTGATTTTCTACCAAGGTTCACTTGTTGCCACCAAGCTAAGTCCTCATTGAGACAAGCTCCAAGGTTGCCATCGGTCCTCTTGCTAGTGGTGACTCACAAGTCACACTCCCCATATATAGTGCTTACCAGAAGCTCTAACACTTGGCCTAAGCTAGTGGTGACTCACAAGTCACACTTCCATCTCGCTTTACTAGAGTTATTCTTCATGATCCTCACACAGTGAGAACCGTACCCCTCACAAATCCTCCTCCTGAGCACCACATAGTTTTCTCACATGCTTCAATGGAGTCACAAGCCACTAAGCTGTCTAGGAGGTGGCAACCTCCAAGAGTAACAAGAACCACTGGCTTGCAACACTGAAAGGTCCTAATATGGCTAGAGGGGGGTGAATAGCCTATTGAAAAAAAATCTACAAACTCACTAGATCAAGAGGTTAGTAAATAACAAAGCGAAGCTTTTTGCTCTAGCTCTAAAGGGGTGTTTGCAAGCCACCTATCCAACAATTTTAGTTGCTATGATCACTATGCACATAAGCTCTAGGTCTCTACAAGATATACTAGTGAGCTATGTTACACAATTCTAGTTGCTATGATCACTTTGCACATGCTTACAAGATATACTAGTGCAACTAAACTAGTTACACTACTTTGCGGTAAGTAAATGGAGAGGATGAGATATTTATACCGCCGTGTAGGGGATGAACCAATCACCAATATATATCAACAAATAAGCACCAGGAGAATGCCAATCAATCACAATTGAGACACCAATTTTCTCCCGAGGTTCACGTGCTTGCCGGCACGCTATGTCCCCGTTGTGTCGACCAACACTTGGTAGTTCAGCGGCTAAGAGGTGTAGCACGAACCTCGTCCTCACTAGAACACCGCAAGAACCGACCCACAAGTGAGGTAACTCAATGACACGAGCAATCCACTAGAGTTACCTTTCGGCTCTCAGCTGGGGAAGGTACAAGACCCCTCACAATCACTGGGAGATGGCCACGAACAATCACCAACTTGTGCCAATCCTCCTCCGCTGCTCGAAGCCGTCTAGGTGGCGGCAACCACCAAAAGTAACAAGAAAACCACAGCCAAAACGATACCCAAGCCACTAGATGCAATCACTCAAGCAAATGCACTTGGAATCACTCCTAATCTCATAAAGATGAATAATCTATGAAGGAGATGAGTGGCAGGTGTTTGCTTAGGCTCACAAGGATGTCAAGTATGCTAGAATGCCAAGAGAGTGAGCCCCAAGCGAGCCAACACGTATTTATAAGCCCCTCAAACAAATAGAGTCGTTGGCTCCTTCACTGGGCAAAACACGGAGTCACCGGACTCGCTGCAGGTGAGGCACCGAATGCTGGAACAGAGCATTTGGTGCTCCAAAAGCAGCCACGTGTCAGCTCTTTGACTCTCATGCGTCAAACTCTAACGGTCACCCGCAAACCACCGGACGCACTCAAGTTGGCACCGGATGTATCCGGTGCACACCGGTCTTATAGTCAGAGAGGTCTCCAAACGCGCGGGGTCACCGGACCCACACCATCGGACGCGCTCCTGAGCATCCGGTCCCTTACCCAGAGAGCACTGCAAAACGCGGAACACCGGACGCGCACCACCGGACGCACCATGAGCGTCTAGTGCTCTCAGACAGAGATGCCCACTGAGGTCAGGCCACACCGGACGCACAAACTGGGTCAAGCCTACGTCTGGTGCTTGTCGTCCAGTGCCTAACCCTAGCTGAGCTAGGCACTACCTACACACCAGACGCACAGACATAGCGTCCGGTGCCTCCACGACCAACGTCCGGTGAGTGTTTTTCAGCGAGAAACATTCTTGCGACTTCTCCAAATTTTCCACCAGCGCAATAGAAAATATGCACTTCATTTTCTCAAGAAGCGCCAAATCAAAAACCCATCCTCTCTCCACCCTTCAAACTCCACCTCCTTCTCAAAGTGTGCCAACACCACAATGTGTAAACCAACAAGTGCACGTGTGTTAGCATTTTCACAATCATTTTCTTCGAAGGAGTTCAGTTATCTCACTAGGTTCTGAATGCATGCACATGAACAATAACATCTAGTGGCACTTGATAACCGCTTAGCCAAAGAATTT
>Ga0182004_10003906_pt1 | contig 11919 bp, 10 predicted proteins | sample Sormic07211540_1_FD_120479 | JGI IMG/M metagenome (GOLD analysis project Ga0182004, IMG submission 120479) | Endophyte microbial communities from Sorghum bicolor roots, Mead, Nebraska, USA - 072115-40_1 MetaG | ecosystem: Host-associated > Plants > Roots > Unclassified | place: USA: Nebraska... | reverse complement strand
GGCATTGATCTGGGTGGGGGAGACCCCGGCGAGCCAACCTGTCGGCTGTCCAGCAGCGGTTGTGAGCCACAAGCCATAAGAAGAACTTGCATTTCCTAGGGGCCCAGGTATCCCAAATCAGCTCACTAGGTGCAAAATAAGTGGAACCAGCGAAGAAAGCCTCATAGGCTGACTTGGTCGAGAACCTGCCCGATGCCTCAAAACGCCATACATGAACATCCTCAATATCCGGCTGTAATTACAAGACTATAATTGTGTCTTGTGCAATAACGCAGTGGAAGAGTCCCTGTCACATCTTCTTATAGAATGTCCCTTTGCAGTTCATTGTTGGGGATTGATTAATATTCAGATTGATCACAGTTTGAACCCATTCCAGCTACTGCATAGCATCAAAGATCAACTGGCAGTGCCCTTCTTTATGGAAATCATCATCATCTTGACCTGGACTATTTGGAAATCGAGAAATGACCTAATCTTCAGGGGAATCAATCCAACGCTTCAGTTGGCTTATCGCAACTTCAAAGATGAATGGAAGCTGCTTCTCTTTCAGGCCAAGAGAAGCTACTACCCCTTAATTGATCAATGGACAGAAAACCTCACCTAGTGGAACTCTGGGCCTCTGCCCTTCTTATTTTCTTCGTTTCTTTTCATGTTTCCTAATTCTTCCTTCCCTTTCTCTTAGTTTTCTTTGTGCTTCCTCTAGTAGGAAGTTTGTACTTAAACTTGCTTCTCCTTTATGAATAAATGCTGTAGGGGTGTAAATCCCTCCAGTTTCCTCAAAAAAAAAAAAAGAAACATGGTGCACGGTTCACCTCAAATTTTGCATGGTTATTCTACATCAAGAAGCTTTGTATTTCTGTAATAACTAAGCAAGCGTGCTGTTTTTCCAGCATTACTGCACCAAAAATACCTCCAAGTGCTCTGAAGTCAGGAGAGTCAGATTACGTTGTGTCAGGTAAACTGTGAGCAGGATACAGTAATTTAGGAATCTTAACGAGCTCTTTAATTTGTCAAAAAAGAGTTTATATAAATTTTAATGTGTTCTACAATGTTATTATGTTACGAAAAGATGCTGGAAACCCAGATATAAGATATGCATTGTTTAGCAGGTAGTTGTTTTTTCTTTACAATCAAGCAAGCTGGTACAAGAGAGAACAAACATGGTTCCTCTTGGGCTGTATTTTTACTCCTTTTTTTTTTTGCTTGCTTAATAAACCATTCAGTTTGAAGAGAGCAGAACTTGGGTGGGTTTCATTAATTTCGTTGTGTGTAGCAAATCATGCCTATTAGCTAGGCTGGAACTGGGAAGCTTTGTTCACAATCTGTATTACTTTGAGTGGTTTACTAAGAAAACTATATTTTCTTTTTGGCTTGGCGTTACCTATTTGATGGTCAGTGTAAGTATGGTTGTCCATCCTACAGAGATCAGACACGCCTTTTCTAACATTGCTCTTTATTGCAGCTTACCTAATGCGATTCATCATAGCAGGGAACCTTCTTGGTCTCCCAGCAATAACTGTGCCTGTAAGTGGTATCGATGTATCATACATGTACATGTTTCATCTTCTAGTTACCTGTTGTGGTCTATATATACTGGAGCCTGACCATAATATTACCACTCGATATATGTATATATACTGAAACCTTTTGTATAAGAAAATCAACGAGTTTGGCTTAATATGGATCAGAGGCAGAAAAGTTATACTTTGGTGACATGTCGCTCTCCTGTCAGGTTGGTCATGACAAGCAGGGCCTTCCTATAGGTTTGCAACTGATAGGCCGTCCATGGGGTGAGGCAAGCTTATTGAGGGTGGCTTCTGCAGTGGAGGTACTGGTGATATAGTCATGTCCACTAAGTTTAAGTTTGCTTTCCGTAGTTGTGGTTGCAACTTGCGAATCGTTTGCTTTCCGTAGTTGTGGTTGCAGCAGAGAATCTGATCATATCCACAAAGTTTAAGTTTGCTTGCTGCCACTTGTCTTTTAACGCAGCTTGAAGAGCACAAAATGACCTGTTGTTCTGTACCTTGGGTACATACATGGTAACATGAAAAAGTTGATTTACATGGTAGAAAAGTATTTAGTATTACAGTGTAAATAAATAAAAGCTACACAACTTGCTTATGAAAAGGGAACTTTAAATTTAAGCATGAATGCCTAGGGAATAAAGCATGTTTTTGCTGAAGCTTTTACTCCGCAGTACCTTGTGCTTGTAGAACTCTGGGAAACTAATAATAATAAATAAACATGTGGATAAAAAAAATACTTCCCTCTGATTGCAGGAGCTGTGCCTGAAGAAACGGAAGCGGCCCTCTGCATTTTATGACATATTGAAGGCCTGAAACGTCGTTGTATATAATCCCGGTGTCTTGTGATGGCATGGGTGCGAGGAAGGGTGGATGAGAAGAGTTTCATCTTCTCAAGTTGTCTGTAATACGAATACTGTCATCGTCACCATGATGGGATGGCTGCAGATCACATCTGCTATAATAAGGCTGATGTAGTTAGCTAGAGCTCAGTGTGTACTTGGTATGGATATTTAGAGCTCAATGCACAAGCTGACGTGTGGATTCAACAAGGCGTGAGTGTTTTTCTTTTTACAAGTTAGGCGTGAATGTTGTTGTTGTGACTCTTCTTCCTACCTGCTCCCAATCTTTTTTTAAAATTAAAATTAAAAAAAATGGTTGATGCTGATCCTCTTGTCTTGTGATCATATCACTACGGCCTGCGACGGAAGGGCATTTCCGGTACTGGTTAAAATGGAGGGGGTGATGGGCATCTGCAAATGTGAATCAGCCACTTGTCTTCCTGGCTAGCTACTACCGACTCTGGATTCGTACGGCCGGCGTGGCCACCACCGCATTCGAGCAGCAGACTGCTGTGGCTGCTGGCTGGTGCCACCTCCACTTCCACCATTGATGGCCACGAGACTATCCGTTCCATTTTCGCCTCACTGACTGTGATTGATACATGTCGCTGCAGCAAAGTCAAAGAGATCAATCAACTGTTGGTTTTTCTTTTGTGTTCCTCGCTAGGTTCTGATAAATAAATGTGTGCCAATAGTTCCACGTAGATGCCATCATTCATCATTCCTTTAATTTGCGAAATTGACTTAAGCATGTATTTCGTTAAGAGAAAATGCATAAGTTATTGTTGAACTAATTTCTTCATCTTAATAAAGATGTAGCCCAAAATACTATTCGCTGATTTGTTGTGAAAGAAAAACATTGTACCATACCTGATAAGTTCATAGGAAATTGAAACTCATGGAAAGTTTTTTGTGTCAATCACTTTCATGGAATTGTCGTATTTTTCTTTAGCTCCATTCAAAAACATGTTTTTTATGTTTTGTCTGAGAAAATAAATCGATTCATGTAAAACTCCTATGTTCTAAATGGACTTTTATTGAATCCGTTTGCTTGTCTTATAAGCCGTATTTTTTTTCAGCCAACAATGTTTTTCTCTCAAGAAAATAATATTTTTAGACATGACTTTTCTCAATGCACATGATTCATGATGTTATAATATTTATTCTTGTATACTTTTTTTTTTCTATTTTTACATTTTCTGTAATCCTATGATTGAAGATGTGAAGATGACATGGTTGCCGTTTGCGAACGAAGGAGGAGGTCCTAGTTTGGTGATAAAATGCTAGGCGGAGGTAGAGCCACGTGGCGAATAATAGTACAGTAAGTACAGGAGATGACTTTAATATTTTTTGCAAGTAGAGTACCAAAAATGAAAAAAAAAACCAAAGAAAACTGAGGGAATAATAATAATTATTAGTATAATTGAAAAAGAAGAAGGGCGTTTCCGTTGTGCCACCTCCACCTTTCCTCGTTTCGTCGCCGCCACCACCCCCTCCTGCTTGCGTTTGCTCCTGTCCTGTCCTGTCCTGTCGCCCGCCGCCTCCACTTCCACCATCCCAGCCTGCCCTCTCCCACCATTCCTCACTCCGCTGCCGGTGCCGCATCGGCTAGGCCAGCGGCGGTGGCGCTGCCGCAGATCAGGCGGCCTGGTGCCCAGCGCATCCACCGACCGAGCCTTCTCGTCCTCGTCCGACGCGCGCGAGGGCAATCAATCACCCGGGACGCCTCCTTCCGAAGCGGCATCCAACGTCCCAACAACAACAACAAGTAAGTAAGCATCCGGGCACCCGAATTGGATTGACAGATTCATTTCCTCTGGTGAAATGGATTGCTTTGCTAATCAATGTCATTGTGGGCTGTACGTACTGGTTGATGAGTATACCTGACCTGACATGGCGTCACGCCACAAACTTCTGCTTGCTTTACTCAATTACTCAGTGTACATTGCAGACCAATCGGTGCATCAAAATGTTTTTACTGCTGTGATTTGTTCATGCTTGGATCGATTCAGGTGGCTCAAGTACTAACCTTTTTTGTTTTTGTTTTTTTGAGGTAAAAAAAGTACTAACTTTTTAGCAGTTCAGTGGGCACACGCATCCATTCCGTGCAACCCTTTTCGTTTTCCTGCATCGTCATGTGCTAATCCATAGGAAAGCATTGCACATCATGCTTCGTTCCTGTGGAGTAATTCAATTGTTTATTCTTCTTCTTCGTTTATAATCTGCTTTGCATCTGCCTCCATGGGCACAAGTATAATAATTGTGCCATATTAACTGTACAGAGCTGACTGATGCGATATGGAACCACTGCTTCTACGGCAAGCTCACCTTCAGGTGTCAAAATCGAACCAAAGGAGGTTGAAGCCATGGCCCTCATCATAGCTGCAGCTAGAGGAAACCTTCTTGTCAGAAAGCTCGCCAATTTAACTCCCTCGCAAGTAATCACCTATGTTCTTTACTCTCTCTCTCTCTCTCTCTCTGGCTTCTATTATTATTGTCTTATATGAAGACTCACATGGTCCATTCTGTTACCAATTTCGGCCCTTTGCATACATTCCATGCACACAGCGCATATACAAAACACTGAGTTGTTAATATTGTTGTTTCTTTGCCATGTTACTGTATGTAGAGATGATGAGCAGCGAAGTAATTGAGGCTGGAAAGCTAGTGAACCTGTGGAATGAATGGGGGCTACAAATCCTGGTCCTTGTAAGCTTCGGGTTACAAGTATTCCTCCTCGTTTTCGGAGGAGTCCGCCGGCATAGCAACTCCACCGCACTGATGTTCTTCCTCTGGTCAGCGTACCTGCTGGCCGATTCCACAGCGATCTACACCCTGGGCCACCTATCTGTGGACAGCAGGTCAGATGAGCACCAGCTGGTGGCGTTCTGGGCACCGTTCCTACTGTTGCACCTGGGTGGCCCAGACAACATCACAGCCTATGCACTCGAGGACAACGCGCTCTGGCTCCGACACCTGCAAACTCTCGCTGTGCAGGTTCTAGGAGCTGCTTATGTGATATACGAGTACATCGTCAACAGGGGGGCATTGCTTTTGCTGGCCTCCATGTCCATGTTCGTTGCCGGCCTTCTCAAGTATGGTGAGAGGATATGGGCTCTCAAGTGTGGCAACATCAGCAGCATCCGTAGCAGCATCAGCATCCGGAAGGTCAAGACTGACCCATATCAGTTATTGGCTTTGAGTACTAGCGAAGAGGATTTGCTGCTTGGAGCCCACTCCCAGTTCGATATCTGCAAAGGTGTCTTCGCTGATATCATAATGCTACCAAATCCCTCACTTCGTTCGCAATCCAAACCGCGTTCCGTGATATCTTACCTGGGAGATGATCTGTACAAGCTGGTCGAGATGGAGCTGTCTCTGATGTATGACTTCCTATACACCAAAGCAGCGGTGATCCACACATGGTATGGCTTCTGCATCCATTTCATTTCGCTGTTTGGCACAGCCACCACGTTCCTGTTGTTTCAGCTCAGCATCAACAACAGTGGAAATCGATACAGCAGAGTAGATGTGGCTATCAGTTATGTTTTACTGGTTGGGGCTTTGGTCCTGGAAATCATATCAGTGTGCAGGGCTGTACTGTCCACCTGGACATGTTCTTTGTTGCACCGGGGGGGCAGGGGATGGGAGTGGCCTCTCCACATTATCACTTCCCTTGGTCAGCGTGTCCATCCAGCAAGTAGGAGACTCTGGTCGGGCTCCATTGGGCAGTACAACTTGTTCCACCTGTGCACCCGCAACACCAACGAGATAGGGAGCAGACTAGCAATGAAATTGGGGCTCGAGGACTGGTGGAACAAGATGCACTTCTCAGGCACTTTCCCGCACGCTAACTCGTCTTTGTCAATACAACATATCAAGAAATTGGTTCTGCAAGCATTGCGAAGCAAAGAGCAAGCACTACAACACGAAGATACTGATTTGAACTCAAGAGGCAGCTTCATACTGAAACGTATGGAAGCCTACAAGGACTTTGCTCGCTGGAGCGTCAACATTGACTTTGACGAGAGCATCCTTGTTTGGCACATTGCAACTGAGGTGTACATCAGGAAATCCAAGGCCAAACATGCAAAAGAGCTCCTTGAGGCTACTGAGGTGCTATCCAACTACTTGATGTTCTTGCTGGTGGTAAAACCCAACATGCTGCCTGGCGCTGCACGGCACAACATACATCTCACCTCCTGCGAACAACTAGAAGGACAGTGCCGAATGCGATTTGGTGATAAGGACAACCCAGTGGCGCCATCTCCTGTAAGCTGGAACCCGTACTATATTCTTAAGGAATTGTTCCACCATGATGGCCCCAGTTGCTCCAGGATCCCACGAAGGGAGAAGCTTGCAGAGGTGGCCTGGAGTTTCTCCCAATTTGCACTGGTACGGGATGAGTGGGCCTCACGTTCATTCATTTGTTTAAAAATCTGATTCTTTGTTCTTGGAACAGTGGCCCAAATTGTGCCTTCATTTAACTGTTTGTGCCTCTCAATTTGCAGGTATAACTTCCCTGACCGTTCAACTGAAACACATTTCGTTGGTAAATATGTTTGAAGATATAGAATATATTAAACAAGTTTGTGTTTTCATACTTGCTGACTTTACTAACAGAATCAGCACATGCCTATACTGAAAGTTGCACAAAAAAACCACTCCAATTTGATTTCCTTTGAGTGAAAGTGCATTCACAGCTCTCTCTCTCTCAAAAGGCATGATCATTTGGATTTTGTTTCTTGATTTCGTTTAATTATTGTATAATGAAATTCAAATAAGGCAATCTCTATTTTCTGTGTTTTAGACCTTAGTCTAATAAACAAAGTACATACTGAAGTTCAGGGTGCACTAGTTTTATGTAATTGTCCTTCTCTATCTCAGGGATCAGTAAGGGCACCAAATCCCCATGGGGACTCCATCCGCGACAATGCTAATATGTATGCAATCTTGCTCGCCAATGAGCTTCTGAGCATAGAGTTGCAGTGGCAAGATCAGCGTGACACTTTGGAACTGATCCTGGGGGTGTGGGTGGAGATGTCGTTGTATGCTGCGGATCATTGCAGCCAAGAGTCCCATGCCAGGCAGCTCAGTAATGGCTGTGAGTTCATTACCATCGTGTCATTGCTGGCACACCACTTCAAGTACTACTCTGGGGTCTTCAGGGGCACTGACAACCTTGGTGAAGATAAACCGGCAAGTGAAAATAACCCTGTTTCTGAAAGTAATCCCATGAGTGAAAATTGTGGAAACTTGGTTTAGATGAGTTTGCACAATTTTCATTTGAAATGGCCTCTCTGTCAGTTCAGGGAAAAAACTGAGGATTCGTGACTTCAGAAGAGAGTAAATATAGTTATCTGTAGATGAACATAGTAATTAAAGTACTGGCATTCGTTCATAACAGCACCACATGCATCAAGATTACCTTTGGACTCTCCATTCAGCAGTTTATCGTAAGGTGAGTCTGGCTGGCTATGTCTCTGTATGTGACATGTTTACTTGAATGCCTGTGTTATTGCTTGCCAAAAAAAAGAAAAAAGAGAGTAATGGCTGTGTTATTGCTTATATATCTTTCATTCATGATCAGGGTCATGACCGTCGTTGAATGTTGATTAAAAGGCTCAGACTGATGGCGCAGTGATGATGCAGTGTGTCAGGACCATGATCGCCCTTGACTAATCCCCTCTCTCTGTGGATGTTTGTGTCTCACACAGCGGTTAGGCAAACCACCAGTGTAAAATATGCCATTATTATTTTTGTATACATGCTGTTTGAGTAACCATGAGAAATAGATATGGTATTCAACAGATATTGTGGTTTCACTTTAACGAGTTCATGGAATTCCTTTCCTTCTTGACATGCATTTTTTTGTGTGTTGTGCATGGAGTTTTTAGCAGGACGTTGGCATCTTGGAAGTTGATAAAAGATGCAAAACTCTGGATGAGCAAGTTTGTGTTGTTATACTCCCTCTATATAGGATTTAAAAGTCGTTAGACAAGGTTTGGGCCAAATGTTGAGAATATAAATCATCAATAAGTTTTAAATTGCTGAGTTTGTAAATGTAAAGATTATGAATAGATTTGTCTTAAAGAATACTTTCATAAAAGTATACATATATTATTTTTTTCTAAATATTTTTATAAAAATAAGATGTTAAAGTTGTGTTTTAAAGACCGTGTCGCTGTTCTATACGACTTGTAAATCCTATATGTAGAGAGTAGACTTGTAGCGACATACCTATTTTAGTTTTCTTGCTCAAAGAAAAGCAGAATCATGTGTTTTGTGGAATTTACTGGCTGACAGACAGTAGGGCCTTGTTTAGTTCTCAAAAAAAAATTTGCAACAAGTTTCAAATTCTCCACCACATCAAATCTTGCGGCACATGCATGAAGCATTAAATATAGATAAAAATAATAACTAAATGCACAGTTTACCTGTAATTTGCGAAACGAATCTTTTGAGCCTAGTTAGTACATGATTGGACAATATTTGTCAAATATAAACGAAAATGCTACTATTTTTATTTTGCAATTTTTTTAAACTAAACAAGGTTACGAGTCAGAAAACACAAAGCTACAGTAATATTTATTCTACAATTTGATAATTTCACAGAGGCCTGCTCTCTCTCAAAAGCCAAAGCTTTTGTTTTTTTTATAATTCGAGTCCAAGGCCTTGTTTACTTCCCAAAATATTTTACAAAATTTTTCACATTCTCCATCACATCGAATTTTACGGCACATGTATGAAGCACTAAATATAGATAAAAAAATAACTAATTATACAGTTTACCTATAATTTACGAGATGAATCTTTTAAACCAGTTAGTCCATTATTGGACAATATTTATCAAATACAAAAGTGTTACTATTCTTATTTTGCGAAAAAAAATTTTGGAAGTAAACAAGGCCCAAATGCAAGAGGCCCAGCCCATCCATTTTCCAGCCCACAAAGAATTGGTTAGGTTAAAGAAGCCCGCCTACTTCCCCTGTACTGTGCGCACAAGGGAAAAGAAAAATCCCACGCGACGCGGCCGCCGCCGCTTCCATACTTTCCAGAACCACCGCCTCCGCCGCCGCCGGCAGAGCTCCCCCCTGGTAGGGTCAACCCCCTTCTCCATCCTCTGACGACTGCGGACTGCGGGAAGCGCCAGCCGCGGCCGCCGCCGAGAAGGAGGAGCCCGCTCCCCAAGCAGAGGGGTGGGGATCAGTGCGTGCGCTCCACGAGGAGGACGTGGAAGAGCTGGGCAGCCGACGAGAAGGGGTTGGGGAGGATGGTTTCGCTGTCGACTTTGTTCCGCTATGCCGCGCACAAGTTCGAGTACTCCATCTCCCTCTCGCGGAAGGTACCGCTGCACCCTATCCATCTATTTATCTATCTATCTATCCCCAATTCCCCACCCCCCATGTTTCTTCTACTAAATCCTACTCCATTCCACCCTCTCTCTAGATCCAAGCATCCTAGTAGCAGCACGTCTTGCCGTGTAATTGATTGCCCCTATCTCCCTTTGTGTCTGTCTGTACACTCGTCGATTCTACCACACTGTTCAATCCATTTGCCCTTGAACTCACTGTTTGAATAGGATGACTATAGGACAATTCATCAATCAAATGACAGGCGTGTTGTGCGATCAGCAGCCGCAACTAAGGAATAGTAGCATAACATGGACTTCATTCGCTTACATTTCTACTTTGATTTCATGTCGTCTCCTCTGTGATAGGATGTCGAATGTATCATTGATCGAGACTGCAAGCGCAAAATCACTTTTTTTTTCTTGTTTCACATCGTCATTTTATAACATTTTCACCCACTTCAACTCTTTTCTTATCCATGGATTTCTCTTCTCTGCGTCTGTATCCAAGCAGAAATATAATGTGGGCCAGATCAACAGTACGGAGCTAACTGATGCGATATGGAAAAACTACATCCATGGCAAGCTCACCTACACGCATTGGACCAAAGGGGGAGAAGCCATGGCTCCCATCGTATCTCCAACTGGAGGAACCCTCCTTGTCAGAAAGCTCGCAAATTTGAGCCCCACGTAAGCACCTATTTTACTTTCTCCTCTGCTCTCTGTTAGCATTTTTGGTGGCAATTTGTAAAATACTAGATCATTCAGTAAATTCAATTGAAATCTTGGAAGTACCATTTTTAAAATATTTGCTCCTATACTTTTTATTTACAGTCCACCTGTCTCATTTTTATTTCTTTCCTGGCCCTGTTATAGCATCAAAAATTTACTGAACTTAAGTTGGAACCAGTTAAATTTGACAGTGTTTGTGCCTCAACTATGAAGTATCCAAAGCCAAAGTTTGTCTGTGTAAATTTATGTATTGTTCTTCCTTGTACTGGGATTTTACCCGATATTTTCATTGGTATTGCTCAGTGCTCACCTTTAGTGTGCACGCACAACCAGGGTGACTTGATCATGTAGAGCTTCAAATACAGCAATTATGACGTGGGTGCTTGCCTGGTCTTCTCGTCTTAGGATCATGGAGATCACTTGATCCATGTAACCTGGCGAATCGAGGGCATGAACAGGCGTAAAAAGAATTCATCCCAAGTATATGCTCGATCAATGTCTACTAAACCAGGCAAAGTAGACAAGCTGCTGCAATCACAAGGATGCCCAAGAACACAAGAGGTAGATAATTACTCCCAAGTCCCGATTCTCAAGGGGCCAACTATGGAAAAGAACAAGAGCGCTTGCCTTCGTATCCTTCCTATTTGGGCTGGTTGGGTTCACTTAGCTCAGTCTTGTTTTGTGGGCCTGGTACAGCTTACACCAAAATATGCACAATTCTTTGTACACAATCCAATTGAGGGTCAGTCTTGCACATTTGAAGTAGACTTGACAAGGTTTCCATCAATATACAATACTCATCTTAGAGCCTTGATTAGTACATAATTCGTCTTGAAGTTCATGGAAAAATGTGGGCACCAAGCTGTTGATTGCAACTTGGTCTGTATGTCTTTAGGCTTGACCTCCCTTTGCTTGTGTTCTGTATGTCTTTAGGCTTGACCTGAGAACAAGCAATAGCAATGTATTTCCATCTGAGTAAACAATTCACAGTAAGGGCATTGTTTTTTTTTTGACACCCTGTTCTGTAGTTTCCTAGTTTGGGCTTGGGTCACTGTTCCCACGAGTGCTATCTTGTCTTGTTCAGAAAAGCACGAGTGAAACTAATGATGTCTTGTTTTGCAAAGAATGTAAATAACAGTAAACTAATTGAAAGGCAAATATGCCTCTAACAGGTCACAGGAACACTATCACACAAGAAGACACGTGAAACACAAGTGGTTTGGTGGATGGAATGACTTAGCCTTTTCTGGTTTCTCTACAAATCAGGATGTGATAGCCTCCTAATAAATGCAGAAAATCACTCAACTAATCAGCCTATTTGAAAGGATCTAATTGGCCTAGAGGGGGGTGCCTGCCGGTACTACCGACAGTTTGGGCCGGTACTACCGGTGTAAGACAGCCAGTACTACCGACGCAACTGTTGGTACTACCGACGCCCTATGAGAGCTACGAAATCAGAGTAGATTGAGTT
>Ga0182004_10003905_pt1 | contig 11925 bp, 9 predicted proteins | sample Sormic07211540_1_FD_120479 | JGI IMG/M metagenome (GOLD analysis project Ga0182004, IMG submission 120479) | Endophyte microbial communities from Sorghum bicolor roots, Mead, Nebraska, USA - 072115-40_1 MetaG | ecosystem: Host-associated > Plants > Roots > Unclassified | place: USA: Nebraska... | reverse complement strand
TTATAGCAACACTAGGATCGGGGATTAGAGGAAACGCCTTCGGTGTGAATTCTTAGCTTGCGTGTTGGTTATGCCAGATTATGATGCAATCATAGGGGGAGTTAGTTAGATGTCCATTCAGATACTAGAATTAGTTGGGGTACTGAAATTACATCAGTCTAGGATTACTTGAAATGTCCAGATCTGACGTATGATCCTTCTCCTTAGGGGAAATGAAAAGATAGCTAACTGCAATCAGTAAGCTACACATAAGCAAAGGACTAAACGGTTAGGCATACTAATTTCTGTATACATACATACTAAGAACTAAAAATAACTTTTGTGATGTTCTGTTGAGTTGGTCTAAAATTTCCATTCTGCTTGCAACTATTAGAGCTCATGGAATAGTTGGGCTGTATTATCCTGTGATCTAGTACATATTGGATGAAGATTTGAAAACTGATAAACAATCAATTATTGCCATGTAACATAGATGCACGCAACAGCTGTAAAATGAGCAATTCACCACCTATTTTGTTTGTGTATCTTTGTGTTATGCACTACATACTTAGCTGAAAAATGCTAACATGATGGAATCTTTCACATCACAGGGGGTGACTGCATGTGTTGTGAGGGTTTGAGTCTGTACAGTGTAATTCTTTTTAAAAAATAACTGTAATTAGGCAGATGCGCACATTCCCTTCAACTTACTAAGCGCATGCTAAAAATAATGTTATCTATATTTCCCAGGTACGTTGACCAATTCTCAAGATGCCTCTATGTCGAGTACAAGAGCAAGGGTATTGATGTGCAATGCCAGGTAACAAATCTCCCTTTGCATCAAATGTATCTTGTCTTGAATTATCAATCATTTCTACAGTTAACTTAGTTTTGTGTTGTTGAAATGATTTATTGGCTCTCACTAAATTCCAATTTTTTATTTCAACTATAGTTTCTGCATCTCTTTTCTCTTTATAAAGAACTAAAAGAAATTCTGATGAACCACTCTAGGTTGTTTCATGTTAGTCCTCACAAACTGAAGTGGTTCTGAAATTTCCAAACTTCTAAATTAACCATCTTGAATCATCATTTCACGTGTTCTACTAAACTTGGTGAAGCTTGTTTATCTGTTGAACTGATTTGTGCCTACCTTTTGATAATGCTTCTTGATGAATTGGAGATTTAGTGCTTTTGGGTAATTGCATCGGCCTTGTCAGTAATATGCTGTACTCCCTATGATCTTTTGCACTCAACTTCTTCAATCTATTCAGGTGCCCCTATATGTGGCGACAAAGATGGCATCCATCAGGAAGTCTTCCTTCCTGGTTCCATCTGCTGACACCTATGCTCGTGCCGCTGTTCGTCACATTGGATACGAACCTAGGTGCACACCATACTGGCCACACTCTGTCCTGTGGTTCTTGATCTCCATTCTTCCCGAGTCCCTTATCGACAGCGTGCGCCTGGGCATGTGCATTAAGATCCGCAAGAAGGGGCTGGCCAAGGATGCCAAGAAGAAGTCACTGTGATCGACGTTTCAGAATGCATGTTCAGAGTCGCACATTTCCTCATCACCTGTAGCAGACATGTGCCTTGCTATAGTCACTTTATTAGCTACCATTGCCTCCTGAATCTGTTAAGAATCGAGAATGTCATTGTTCCATCCACGGTTATGATGTTAAAAACTATGATTCCTCAATTCAAAATGTAACACTAATACGATAATGATGAATGGAATTAACTTGAAGAAGTTGTGTAACAAAGTTGGTTTTCTGAACCATTTGACATTTTTGTGAAGTTTCTCTGCTCACACATGACTTCAAATGGAATTTTCTGTAAACAAAGTTTGCCACACTAAAACCTCATGATAGTGCTGTTTATGGAGAATTCAATACTCTCGCTTCTCCATTTGTCTTGAACTATCGTTTTCAGCAGTGTTAGATCATTTGTAACTGGTTTTCGGCAGTGTTAGATCATTTGTAACTGTTTATGGAATTTTCTGCAAATAACTGAACACAAGCACGCAAAGACAGCCTTGTGCGGGCCAAGAACTGTAAAAATGTTCGTCGGGCATCCAATTCAGCAGGAACGAACGTGGGCATTTAACCGGTGGTACTAGTGCGAATCAAATCTTTTTCTTTCTATTACAAAGTATTACTACAGTGTTGTCCAGATACAGTTCTCAAAACAAACAACTCATCCTCGAGAATGGTTGAGGCTAAACTCTTCATACAGAAGTGTCAGTTCTTTGTATCCAGTTAGCAAAAATAACACAGAAAGGGTATCACATCCTTTTCAAACTAAGGTTACAGTTGAACATCTCCAAACACATCAAAACTAAGGTTACAGTTGAACACCTCCAAAACATCATGAAGTGAAACCATCACTTGTCAGCTGGGCCTCATGATCATCTTCACGGATGCCTGTTGTTTTCCCTAGTGATCTCTGGCTAAGCATTCGGACGATGCCACTTTTCATCTTCCGGACTTGAGACCCATTGGCAGATTGATTACCACCCATTGTCCTCGCAAGCTCTTCTGAAAGAACCTTAACAAGGGCATCGAAGCGGCGCTTGGCTGTGGGGTACCTTGATATCGACTTTGTGATCCCTTGCAACCTTGCAGTAGGATCAGCGGGGTCAGAAAGGGCTAGTTTTTCTTTAGTGATTGAAAAGGAGGGATGAAAGGAAGTACCTCCGAGCAAATGCTTCTATTTCTGCTTGCTTTCGCTCACTCAATGGTGGAAGCCGAATGAGGTTCTCCTTGATGCGCTTTTGATCACTTATCAAGAGAACTTGCTTCTCAAGGTATGCTTCCTCTTCTTCTGTGAAGTTTTCAGCTTTGATTTGATCTTTGATGACTATCAGAGGGTCAAAAAACCACTCAAAGATTTTACTCTTAGGCCTATTGTCAGATGTTATCTCAGATCCATCACCTGCATATTTCACAGGAAAGTCTTGCAGGTCAATAATAGGTACAATAAACCTCTTTTAGCGGTGAAGAAAGGTACTCTTACTCACTTAGAATCAGACCATCAGAATTGGCTTTAGCAGATCGGAGGAGTGCCTTAAGGATAACATATGCTGGTAACCCCACATTAAGTACTCCAGTGCTGGCTTTGCCTGCCTTTGTTCCTTCTATATCTTTTGGGGTTATCACTCCTTCAGCGACCATATCCTTGCCACGGTGCTTACACTCCATGAAAAGGTGATCTAGCAACTAAACAGCACATCTAAATCAGTTATACTGCACAACCAAACACCAAAGAATCATAGCATGCTTTTGAATTTTAAAAGAGATTATAAAATCTCATAGTATAAATGTATAATATTTAAACTCTACAAAAAGTGTAGCTCCACCATAATACTCCCTCAGTTCCAAATTATAAGAAGTTTTGCCTTTTTCTAGATACATTGCTTTTGTTATGTATAACACGGTGTATATCTAAGTGCATAGCAAAAGCTATGTATCCAGAAAAGTCAAAACATCTTATATTTTGGAATGGAGGGAGTAGAATACAATGAAAGTAATCTAAATGGAGCATGGGCCAGTGTCAGTATAGAGAATTTTTATGTACTGGGAACACAGTGAAATTTCTTTTGCCAGTTTTCCAGAAAAAGATTACCTTGAATGGATTGAACTCATCAAAGCTACTTTTAAATGATGTTACACGCTGAGGAGCTTTCTTTCCATCATGCTTGAGGCTGGATGAAGCAGGCCTCGAGAAAGAACCACCATGTGAGGAAGCTTCATCTTTCCTATATTTAAACCTAGTCATGGAAAGTGAAATTTTGAGTAACTTGTATTACTCGGTGTACAATTCAAGGACAACATTTGGGTACAGAATAAAAACCATTTGTACCTAGGAAAGCAAGATCCTGGTGCCATGTCAAGTACGTCATTTGTATATTCATCAAAGATGGATACTGATGATATTACATAAGACAGTCCCAAGAAAAGTGAGGATTCCTGCCACATAAACAAGATTGCAATTGTAAGCTTCACGCCTCCACATCTATCATGCTAAATCAGGTAATATTTCATCATAATACTAACTTTATGCTATAAATGATATTTTTCTGTTGCCAGTCCAAAAAGATTTGTCAATACCTGATAAACCACCACAGCAGCATATGCACCAAAAGGAACACTGCAGATAACAGAGGCTAGAAAGGCTCCTATAACTGCAAATGGCCAGAGAAGAATTGCAAGACCAGCAAAAGGCACACAAGCTGTCTCAAGAAAAGGTCCTTCTCTGCCAACAAGATCTTCAATCAACCGCTTCCATCCTTTGAATAGCATAACAGGGAACTTGTACAAGGCAATTAGTGTGAACATTATTGCATCCACTACAAGCCCACAAGCAGCAGCAAATATTGCACCAGGAATTTGTAGCAATCTGGGGATACAAAGTTAATTATTTTGTGCCATGCAGAATTCCTCAACTAAAACAAAATCACTACAAGGGTGTTTAAATATTAGCAATCAGATCAAGATTTAAAAGGATACTGAACTTCAATTTACACGGGACACTCCCCCATATCATTTCTTTTTAAAGCGAGTTCTCAAGTATGAATTAATTGTGTATTTCTTGTCTTTCTTGTGACTACATCATAGTGTATTGTTAACCCGAACTGTTTATGATGTGCAAGAAAAGCTAACCAAGATAAGAAACAGACAATATATTTTAATTAGAGTACCAGATGAAGGTAATGACTCATTTAGTACAATTGCTACTCACTTGTTAACACATATAGTTATAAGGAAGAATGAAAAAGGCTGAAAACATTAACAGAAAGAAAGTAGACCTAAGACCTTATCTCATATGGCTTGCCATCGGGAGGTGCATGAAGACGAACTTCATCCATGATTGAAAAATATGAGTGCACCAACATGTCTTTCACGTCCCTGACTACTGTACAGCTTCCTGTGATAGTGCTCCATGTTCCATCCTGCATTTCCAGTTAGCTAACCATGTGAAACAGGTATTGTACACACAAAACAGATATCAAAATGAAACCATTACAAGTATATTGTACCAAAAAACAGTGAACAAGTGGCTTTTCTTTTCCTTCCCCAACTGCATCAAATGTAGCCATTGCTGGTGCTAGGAAGCCATAAGTCAAACCAGCAAGGATGCTTCCCACGACGCCAATTATTAGCCATAGAACCAAAACCGCAGTTGCAGCAATAAGAAGCAGCAACTTTACGACCGGTCCTACCATCTTGGTTCTGCTTTCATAAAAATGTGATAAGCACATCCAAATACACCACATTGCATGACTTTCCTTTCAGGATTGCGAACGCTACCTGATGATGCAGTAATGTGTCCAAATCACATGCATAGGCCACAAGCCTAGAATAAGTGCAGAAATTCCAATTGTCATGATGAGCCATGCCCATGGGCCAAACAAAGCACCTGGATTGGCAAGATTAGCATGAATCAATGTACTGTGTAATTCTCAAAAAAAAAAAAAGAAAGGAACTGAGATCAACAATAATTATCGAGTACTCAACCATTAATATTTACAATCAGAACACTATTTTCCTAGAATTAATCCAAAATCTCATGTGCGCATAGTTCAATTCATATCCCTAGATATTCTGATTGCAAAACTCTGCAAACATAAGTCTATTGCCTCTATCAAGCAGAATTGTGCAAATAACAAGTAAAAGCTATGGAATGAATAAATCTGCAAATGCAGAAAATGAACCAGGCAGATCGAGCAATACTCACAAAGTCAATACTCTCTGCCGATAAAAGTTTGGCAGAGAGTATTGGTATACCTATATCTACTACACCATTTGCTCCGTTATTATCAAAAACGGAGTGTATATCAACTCATAAATGGAGTAATGGACTACTTCATTGGCGATATGAGCATTTATGCAAGCCAAATCAAGGAAACCAGGCTACATAATTATTCACTACTGAAGCCCACAACATTGGTTTCAAGGAGCAACCAAGCTCAGTACAAGCAGAACTCAATCGGCAACCATTCTTAGCATAGGACTAGCAAATGCAGCACACCACGTGAACTGAACGATTGAATTCACCAACAAATACACAGCGGTGTGAAACCATCCTTTAATACAACTACATTCCATACTATTAAGAAAAAAAAGAGGAGAGAAGAATGGACTGACAGAGCAAGCGTTCTGTCCACCTTTGATGATGCCCAGGAGGAGAAGCGCAAAGAAAAAAGGCAGGAACTTGATGAAGCTCCAAACAGATGCCCAAATCCCAGACTCCATTGACAACCTTGGCCGAAGGCTTCTCACAATCTCACTCCCTTCCTTCGAAGCCAATCAAAGCCGTCCACCCCCAGACTGTGCAAAACGGGAAGATAAAAAATGCGAATGCCCCTCATCAAACCCACACCGGAGATAGGGTAACTGAAACTGGCTCCCAGAAGCAACTCAGGAGCTTGCAAGAACCGGGGCCTGGAGGTTAGATTGCCGGTGGTTATGGGCTTTGAACTAAACAAAATCAAAGGAAAAAGTAACCAAGAAAAGGCAGACCTGACTGGGCAATCGCCTCGCGCTGTCAAATGCTGCGTGGGCTGGGACCTGACCTAACTGCGGGAGGCCGGCGGAGCGAGGTTGCTTGCGCGATTTTTTATTCAGAGATTTTGGGGAGTAAAAAGGAGGGAGCTCGCTTTGCTGGTGGAGCGGAAGTGGAAGTTGGTGCTGCTGGCGAGCAGAGCGGAGCCGGGGGCTTTGCAGCTGCAGCAGGCGGGGCAGGCAGGCAGAGGAGGGGATCAGGGAAGAAGGAGCCAGTGCCGGAGTGCCCACTGCGCGTCGGCCAGATGCGTCCTTCACTTGTCTCGCCTTTGCTGGGCAAACACATGGCAGTGGGAAGGAGACAGGGGGAGGGAGATAACTGGTGTCCGTTGTATGCTTCTAGTCATGATGAGGCGGTGGGTTTGCAACGGAATTGAAATATTCATCAAAATAACATAATCTGAATACCTCAACCGTTCGAAAAAGAACTTGCTCTCTGATTAGTCAAACAAAAAACTAAATTTTAATCAAAGACATTACAAAGTACTAATAACCTATGATGTACATGTACATATTACTAGACTAATTATAGAGTATTTTTTTTTGTAATAAATCTATCTGAAGATATTCCTTTTTAATAGGGGGTCAGACGATAAGTTCTATATTATGATCATCTAACAACCCTGACACAGGGCCAACCGTGACGACCTCTTCGCCAGGCTCAGGGTCGGTGGCTTCGAGATAGAGAGGGAGGCCACAACCATGTGTCACCGAGGTGTTATGCGCTGATGAGAAGTTCTTCCACATCGGGCACCGGATGTCGCAGACGGTGTTGATGTCCTCGTAGTGCTGCTTGAGTGCCGGATGCTCGCGTTCTGGAGAAGGCCCCAGAGGCGGTTTGAGTGAACGTCGGGTTCGATGCACACAAGGGATATCTGGTGTGTAAGTGGTGTCATCGTGCTCGTGCTCTGTGTCCTCGATGCAGGCGAGGCAGCCAAGGAGAGGGCGGTACGGGGTGCTCTACATGCTCACCGAGAACTCGAACAATGCGTGAGCCTGCTCGCGCACCCGTGTGGCCGCGGCGACGGCTCGCTGGTGCGCTCACATCAGCGGCAAGGGCCCCTGCTCTCGTGCCGACAATGGGTTTGACGAAATGAAGGGTAAAGAGCTGCTTCAGTTGGACAAGTCAGCAAGCCACATCAGCATGAGAAGCCCACATGAAGGGATCTGAACCTAAATGATACACTATATACAAAGTTAATAAACCCAAAAAAAAAACTACTTTGAAAGTTGATGGACCTAACTGAAACCTCCTATAGTAATTTTCACCTCTTCAATTATTTGGTTTTGAGTTTTAAGAGTTGCGGGATACAATTTGTCTAGTTTTAAAATTTGAGAAGAATTCCTGGACTCCAGGGACGTACGGTTCTTCTTCTTGATGGGCCATAAAGGGGTCCTTTGAATTCTAAGCCTTACCTAAACATAACAGTACACGGACGGGGGCAGACGACTTCGTCCCAAATGTCCAAAGGATGTGGGCCGCGATGAGAATATATCAAGGCAACTGCCGCCGACCTCCGTGGTCCGGGACTCCGGACCTTCCGGCTTCCGGGCCCTGCTTTACACAGTTACACGACAACGCGGCGTCCATGGCTCGTGCCGGCGGTGGACGGACGGAGTCACCGAGAGAGATCACGCACGGTATCATGGCGTGCGGTGCGTGCGTGCTTCCATGCGTGTCGAGGCGCGTGATCACCAGCGTTCCGTTCCATTCCGTCGGTAGTCGCAAATTGAAGGCACAATCATGCAGTATCAGGCCTCGATCTTCTCCACGGTTCGCAACGGAGAACGGCACGCGGCAGCCAAAGAAACTGAGGAAAAGGAACGCACAGGCAAAGGCGGCCTCGAAAGGTCAGAAAGGGCAGCGTCGTGGGCCTCAGATACACTGACCAGCGCCTCGATCGCCCTCTCGGCGTGGCCCTGCCTGGTCTGCTAGTGCTGACCGATCAGGGACGAGACGAGAGCTTTCTTCGGGTCAAGAATCAAGCTCCTGCCAGACGGTTTAAGATGCAAAAAGTTTTTGGATTTTGATTTTTTTATTTGATAAACATTGTTCAATCATGAAGTAACTAGGCTTAAAAGATTCGTCTCGCGATTTATAGGTAAACTGTACAGTTAGTTTTTATTTTTATCTATATTTAATGCTTCATACATGTGTCATAAGATTCGATATGACAGAGAATTTTAAAAGGTTTTTGGTTTTGGGTGAACTGAACAAGAACTGAACTTGACATGGCATTGCTTCCCTAAAAAAAAAAGAACTTGACGTGGCATTGCTATGGTTAGACAATAAGTCAATAACGCAGGACTGAGGACCAGTTTGGACCATGCAGTCGCCGCGCCGGCCGGTACCGGCAGCCGTGCCTGCCGATGACAGCAACCAACCAAACCAAATGGCAGCAGCTCGCGCGGCCACGCGGCACCAAACAGTGTATTCAAATAATTTTTCGTTCCTTCAGCATCGATGCTTGAGGCCTTGTTTTTAGTTCGAAAAACTTTTGGTTCGGAGTATTGGAGCAATTTTGTTTTTATTTGATAAACATTGTCCAATCATAAAGTAACTAAGCTTACAAGATTTATCTCGTGGTTTACAGTGCAATTAGTTTTTATTTTCATCTATTTTTAGTGCTCCATGCATATGCCGCAAGATTCAATGTGACAGAGAATCTTGAAAAATTTTTGGTTTTGGGGTGAACTAAACGAGGACTGAACGGTTGAACCTCTTTGATCCTCCATCCTTCTCTCCCGCTTAAAGCATCGGTTTCTCTGTCACACGTACTATCAATGGCAATGACAGTCTTCCACAACAAACTATTGACGATTATGGTTAAAAAAACTGTTCAATGATTTGTTATAAGAGAAAAACACGATTGAAGATAAGCTCAAACGAACACGGTAAAAGAAGAAATACCAGAGTACTTTTGAGAGCACTAATCATAAACAAAAACTATCAGTGACGGCAACTACCTGTAGCCGGCCAGAAGCATTTGATCCGCCTCCTCCCTACTACTACTAGCCAGCAAGGCAGCAACTCCCCTGTTGCACAGCTTGCTCGGTCGAAGGTCCTACCATTTCTTTCCTTCCACGAACGCCAAACCGATCAGCAACATCAAGGAGTCAAGCCAAAAAGAAAGAAGAGGAAGGAGGTCTAGGTATGAGAAATCTTGAACATATTAACAAAGGTATGTTGATCAACACAGCTTGGCGCTCGGTTCATGATCCAAAATCCTTTGTTGCAAAGATAATTAGATCCAAATATTATTCCAGAATAGTATGTTTACTAACTTATGAATGGAATGGAACAACAACTTGTATGTATATCTAGATAGGTACAAGTTGGAACTACTTGCAACTTGAAATGGAATGATTACTTATGTATAATGTCCATCTTCATTGGGCCTTGTACGAGTTGGGAGTTGCTTCCCTATGAAGCCAATCAAACAACCTTTCTACTTTGCATTGATGCTGGCAGTTAATTCAGATGACGAACGGAGGTTAGTGCAAGCAAAGCAAGCGGCTGCAGGTTGCCGCTGTCCGCGAATGGGAAACAAACCGGTGACTGATTTGTACTCTCTGGAGCTCGCTGCCTGCAGTCCAGAGCTCCTGATCTGAAATCTCACCCACCAGCGACCCTAGCCTAGCACACACATCTGCTATTTTCCCGCCATAAAGCTCCTTTTCTTGAACATGAAGCGTCAGGACTCAGGAGCAGGTCGACTGGACTGTACGCTGCTACTGATGAACTGTTGACTGTACGATGAATTCGGCCATTGATCCTTAGCACAGATTTGACAATGGATGGAATGCCTAAGCTCCATCTTTTTTTTCCTCAGTCACATAAAAGGTTCAATACAACGCGCCTTAGCAGGCGCTAAGGCGCGGTGTCAAACGAGATTTTACATGGAATGCCTAAGCTCCATCTGCTGCGAGCTTTGTACTAATCCCTTCGTTCTGAAGCCAACAAGCACTCTTTCTTTTCTACTGGTATACTATGCATTGATGCTGACAAGCATGCGGGTGAAGGTTGCTGCTGTCTGTTAATGGGGAACAGATCAGTTACCAATCTGTGTACTCCGGGCTCACCTTCGCTGCAGCAGTCCAAAGGACTTGATCTGCAAATCTCAAGCACATCAATGGCAGAGCCACAAACAAAAGGAACGGATCACGTTGTATTGTCCACCCAAGATCTCGCACATCTTAGGTTCCTTTTCTTGAACCTGAAGCATCGCCATGATTCGCTCTCCATGCATACATCGCAATCACATCCCTAAAAGATCAACAAAAGGGAGCAAATTCCATCATGGAAAGGGACACACGTTTGGTTATTTCATCCATTCATTCATTGGGAACAGGAACACAAGATACATACAATCTTTTCTCATGCCTATCCATGACCCATGCATGTAGGTAGGAATGAGAAATGACCACAGTAGTCGGGACCATAAAAAGAATCCCAATACTAGGCTTCAACAAATCACATCACAACCACCATGGCTGACACTTGCAACAAGCTACAACATGATTAAAAGGCTCTCTCACTCTCATCTTCAGGGACCCTTAGCCCTTGCATGGAGTGGCACTAAGAGTGGACTAAGAGGGGTTTAGAGAACAAACCCCTTGGATTCCGGATATAATAAAACCTTCCAGAAATTAAAAGTACCTTCACGATACTAAATAGTAACACGATCTTATAACTAATAAGTAGTGGTGATAGTTAGCACGGTAACGGGCTGATCCGAGTTACACTTGGATAAAAGGCTGGCACGAGCTCCGCGTAACTTGGGCCGAGAGAGCTCGGAGCTTCATGTCCTTGAGGGCCGGGTCCTCTAGGAGGAGGACCTTGTCCTTGTCCCTCACCCCAACCATGTGGAGGTGATCAGTGTCATCTCTCTCTTTGCCCCTGAACAGCAACCTCTGCTCCCGAGGCTCCAGTCCTGTTATCATGGATAACATCACCTTCAGCTCCCCTGCATTTTTCAGAGACAAAGCTTGTTAATTACAACACCAACCAAAAAGGGCATACTTTTAAATTGTTTAAATGAAATTCACACTGTCAGTACACATATCATATAGATAACGATGGAAAAGAAAAACAATGGATGAAGGTTCCAACATGTGTGCATTTTTGGCTGATTCTAAGGCATCTAGCATATTGGCAAGTCACAGCAACTGCCATTACATGTATGAGCAGGAGCTGGCTGTATGGTTGGAAGCCATAAATATATAAATATTTTTAATTTTTATATTTGTATATATATTGCAGCCATGAAAAGTTATGTGCGAGTGTGTACGCCCATGTTAGGGTGTAAGACTTCGAAGTCTCTTTGCGTCAGCATTGCTAGTACAGATACAGTGAAGTACTGTAGTTCTGAGGAAGATGCAG